>Ga0157378_10000076_pt1 | contig 89698 bp, 65 predicted proteins | sample M65metaG_FD_115309 | JGI IMG/M metagenome (GOLD analysis project Ga0157378, IMG submission 115309) | Miscanthus rhizosphere microbial communities from Kellogg Biological Station, Michigan, USA - M6-5 metaG | ecosystem: Host-associated > Plants > Roots > Rhizosphere > Soil | place: USA: Michigan...
CCCCCCGCAACCAATATTTGCAATAATTTAGAGCCGCTCAGAATCGGGCGGCCCTTTGTACTGTGGCTGAACTGTGATGGTTCTTCGTTGCGTTCGCCTTCCTAAGAAGTCGCAACTTGCTTTCGATTTCAGGCCACTTTCAAGATTGGACGTGACTAGCTTTCTTTCAAGCTTTTTCATGGATAAAAGTAGGGCGGCAACCCCCTTCGGAAACTCGACATTGCCAGCGATCACCAATGAACTAAGGCATTCGACATAGATTTTGACCACCGCCTTTGCAATTGCCTTGCGCTTGCACCAATGGCAACGTCAAAGAAAACTTCTGCGCCTTCCAATGCAGCCTTTAAGGGACGCCGTTGTCGCGATTCTGGCGGAAAAAAGGAATCTGCTGATCCTCTCACCCTTCGTGGTGATCCGTTGGCTGGAATCCCACCGAGGCTTTGCTGCCATCCTTAGTTGGCGACGGTGCCTGCAAATAGGATTGGGCCTCTCCATCGCCAGGAGCAGCTACCACTGGTAAAGGCCGGCATAGAGCTTGTTCGTGTGTGGGCGAGAAATGGTTATGTACGCAGATCGGGAGGGAAGCATCCTTGCGAACGCCTGCACTCTCGTAAGTCAGGAAAGAGCGCGTTCCCATCTTTCGATTTGGGTCTCCGAGCCCTGCTCCGCGCGCAATTCACATTCGTATAGTAGCGCCGAAGGCGTAAACTTGCGTACCACCTTCGTACCTAGAAGCAAAACCAGTAAATCGTCCATTTGCCCGATCACCGGTATAAAGGTCGGAATCAATTGAATTGGACTGAATATATATGCGATAGCACAACCCCCAACAAGTTTAGCTGGCCAAGGGACTTCGGGACGTCTTACCAGAATAGAAAGTAGCCGGACCTGCTTGTTGATGAAAACGATGTGTCGCCGCAATCGTGATCTCTGCGCGTCCCACCATGCATGACAAGAGATCATGTTTGCGCCTTGTCTCTGGACAGTTCACAGTTCCCCAGATGCTAAAAGGAAACCAATCCGAATAGGTTGTGATAGCAAACTACACCACATAACTGGGAAGAGTGACAGTATGGGAGGTTCACTTTGTCGTCCGAATTACGAATCGCATTCCGATATGGCAGGTTGAGGTATCAATCGGGTGCGCCATTCTTGCCGCTGGACGATATCGCCTGCAGTAGTTTGGTGCACACAAGAACGACCCCCCTTTGATTACTTTTCGCGGAATCTTAATACCAGGCAGTGCGGGATCATAACTCTGTTCACGATCCCCGCCTCGCGCAACTGCCCCACCGCAGCATGCCTTTTGAACGGAATGGCTTGGCCCGTACCAATCAGCAGTCCACTCCCACACGTTCCCGATCATGTCATAGAGCCCGTAACCATTCGGCGGGAATTGCCCGACGGGCGCTGTTCCCTCAAAGCCGTCTTGCATCGTATTCTGCCAGGGAAATTCACCCTGCCACGTGTTCGCCATCTGCTTCCCTGCAACGGCGAATTCATCTCCCCAGGCGTAGGATGCACCGTCAAGTCCACCACGCGCGGCAAACTCCCATTCTGTTTCTGTGGGCAGCTCCTTTCCCACCCATTTTGCATAAGCTTCAACATCCGCGTAAGCGAGGTGAACCACCGGATGCTCCATACGATCAACGATCGAACTCTTTGGACCTTCCGGATGCCTCCAGTCTGCACCCGGGACGTAAGTCCACCAGTTGTAATGATTCCGCAAATCAACTCGAGCTGGCGGTTTTTGAAATACGATGGAAGCGGGACGAAGCATCTCCGGTTTCGCTCCCGGATATTCATCTGCTCTAGGAGGACGCTCGGCGACGGTAACGTAGTGGGTTTCGTCCACAAACTGCTCGAACTTCAGGTTGGTCACTGCGAATTTATCAATCCAGAATCCATCAACCGTTGCGGCGTGAGCCGGCGCTTCCTCGGGGTAGTGATGGTTCGAGCCCATGACAAACGTGCCACCGGGAATGAAATCCATATCCTTGGTCGGTAGCCAGCGAGGACTCTCATTAGACTTCTGAATGCTTAAATCTTGAGGCGCAGACATAGAGGGTTCCAAAAGAAAACCAAAAAGTTGCCATTGTCAATTGCCGAGCTGTCCTTCCGCAAAGCAGAGCCTCTAGCAGAAGCAAAGCGCCGCGGGAGCCATTCATGTTCTTTGCTAAAAGACTAAAACCCACAGCTAAGGACCAACACTGCTAAAACTTACAGAGCGTACAATCTATTCATCAGGCAATATTTTCTCTCAGTCAGAATCGTTGAAAGTTGCGGTCATTCGGAAGAACTGGTTGTGAATAGTCTGGTTTTATTGTGGACAGCCATGAAGAGTCAGTTGCAGCCCATTCCCTTCAAAACATGCATCACCGAGCACTCTTTTGTCTGTGAAAACAACATCAAGTGTGTGCAATACTACTTTCCGGTCTTGCTGCCCATTGTGTAAGTCACACCTATCACCGCCCCGGCTGTTACCATGTTGTATATCGAATTCCCGGTGCGATAGTCCACAAATAGATAGCGATAACCGGGGCTGATTGTCCACTTTTGGCTGACCTTAAAATTCAGCAAGCTCGCAAATTGATAATCGAGCTTGGCAGTGGCATTCCACCCACCGACATCACCCAACGCAGTAATTGATGTTTTCGGCCCAAGGGGCAGTTCGATGCGTCCGCCAACGACAATGTCTGTCCAGCTTTGCGAATGACTGATGTTCAATCCCAGATTTGAAGGGCTTAAGTTTAGCTGCTGGCCTAAATGCCAGTATCGCGCGCCGACATTGGCGTCAGCCTTGAATCTCGGCATGTCCATCAATCGGTAACCGATTTTGGAAGTCCACATAAACTGGCCCACACGCACGTCAACCGACGTGGCATTCAGGCCGGGAAACGGCAATGCTGAACTATCGGACAACCTTATCCATAGCAGGTCGCCGGTGAGCAAGAAGCGACCCAATTGGGCGTCCGCAGTCCCCATCAGGCCAGCGTTCAGATGAGAAAGAAGATCTCCGGCGCTTGAATGAACGCTGCCATCCCGTCCGAACGCTCCCACGGTTCCGTGTGTGCCAGCGAACCAAAGATAAGGACTCAAGTCCAAGCGCCAACCGTGGTCGTAGCTTGTCGAAGAAGAAGATGAGTTCGTCGGGCCTGCACTCAGCGATGGTGCTTGCGACTGTGCATCCATGGTTATCGGCATTGACTGTCCATTTGTGTAGGTCGCACCGATAATGCTTCCCGCTAAAATCAACAACGTTTTTGGAAGTAAGCACATTGGAAAACTCCAAGGAACAACAAGGGGGCTCAGGCCATCACGGGCGAGGCGTGCGTGGCCTGCGCTCAGGTTACGTAGACAAGTTGGTTTTAACTACATGTCGCCTTTATTGCTGCTCGGCCGCGATCTCGAGATCACCAGTACGACTGTCGAGCGCTGCTGCCCCGCACTGGGTAGCGTTTCCGTTCGCGTCAAATCTACACCCGTAAATGCCCGATTCCTGTGCGGCACACTGGTTTTCATTGAGTTCCACGGCATACCATCCTGACCCCACGGGCTTCTTCATTTGGTTTCCGCTTGTGTAAAGCGCTTCGAGAATTCCCCCGAAACCAGGTTTGCCATTAGCGCATTTAAAATCATCTTCCCTGTAACCATAAACAACACCCACGTTTGAATCATAGAGAAAATCCGTTGTGACAGTTGCTCCGTTACGGAACGCGACTTGCTCTTGCCAAAAATCGACCGGTTGCGCAGTCGTCGCGGTCAACTTTCCTCTACCGATGGAGTTCTTCTGGCTCTTCATCTGACTATTTCCCGACGGGGCTGGGTTGCTCGCCTTTTCTTGAGGAATGAGGCTGGGCTTGATCTTCGGCGCGGTAGTGGCTGGTTGTTGAGCAACCACAATACTTGCACCCGCAGTTAGAACGATCAAGAAGGTTCTGAATTTGTTCACTTTCATAACATGCTTCTCCTTCGCTGAATTGGCTTGCGCAATGTGATACTTGCGGTTCCCTGTAACCCGTGGCCTTATAACTCCGGGCGTAAGCAAATGACCCACTCTTCTGGGATGGCTAGCGTTCAGAGGCTAGGCACGTTGACAGTGTCCTCTCCGAAGGATTCCCAGCTGAGACATGAAGTCCGCCACCGGCTGTTCGTTTCCGAATATGTCGAGCACATGCGGGCCGAGGATGATTCCGGCAAACAACACCCCAACCACCGACGGCAGCTTGAGGCGGCGAGACAGCGACGGCATAATCAAGATTGCTGCCATTGCCACGGTGAACCTCACCAGCACGGGCAAATGCGATAAGGCCGCGCGCAAGGAATCTAAAGTTTCACTTTTGACGGTGATCAGAGTGAGTGCCAACCACATTGAAGTTTCCTTTGCATCGTCATCGTGAATCTCTTTCGAATTCCATCATTCCAGCCGTAAGTGATGGCTAACACCGATCTCGAAATATCAGAGAGCAGCGAAAGAGCTCAAGCAGCTTTGCGGTCTGCGGTTGCAGGAGGCGTGACCATTTCTCTTTTGTGCCTGATTGATAACAGTGCCAAGAAAACGGCATTGATGACCAGGTAAAGAGCCATTGCTGACATGTCCAGCTTTTGGTTAGGGAAATTTGCGTGAGCCAACGCCAGGGCTATGCCCGGATGCCGAGAAGATGTCGCCAGTGACAGCACACGGCGGTCAGCGGGGTCAGGCCCTCCCAGCCAGTATCCAATCGCGAGACCGGCGAGTACAAATACGGAAAACGCAAGGATGGTGCCGTCGCCAATCAATGACAAGATTTCGCGGGCAGAGACGAATAACACAGGCAACACACTCCCAATAAGAAGGACGGTGGATATAACCGCAATTGGCTTAATCCATCGTTTGGACAGTTCCGGCGCGAACGTGCGGAGGGCAACTCCAGCCGAGAGTGGGAACAGTAGCCTTCTCAGAACGAACCACAAAGCTGAACTGACGGGAAATCGAAGCGGTAGGCCGGTAAGCACTTGAAATATTTGCATGGTGATCGGTATTACAACGATCGCGAGTAATGCCATCGCCACCAAGAGCCCAACGGTATAATCTTGTCTGCCGCCTTCCTTGAGCGCAGTTCGCGGAAACATCGGTGGCACCGGGGCCACCGATAATGCGACGAGAACGATTTTCACCGCTGGGTGAAAGTTGAAATTGAGTGCCATTGCTAGCGCTAGGGCTGGCATGAACACATTCATTGAGAGAAATGCACGGCCCAATTTACGCGGTCGGCGCAAAACGTCTAAGGCATCGGACAGAGTTGTGGTCAGTCCGAGACCAAACACCATGAGACTGATGCTGAGTTTTACGAGCAGCACGATCACGACTTTGAAGTCCATAGAAATCAACCCAGTGCGCGGACGAGCATATGTGGAGCCGTTCTCAAACAAATCTACGGATATTGTTTGAACATTTTCTCAATCGCTTTGTTCATCTCTTTTTCATTTTTTGATCCCTTATTCGACAAGGTTCCCTGGGAGATCCCGCGCCAGATCATCTGTTTCCCATTTGCATCGTAAACGTCGACAACGAGGGTGCCGACGTTGGTGGTCTCTGGAGTTATTTCTCCCATGCCCCCTCCCCACCGCCAGCCGCCAGTCCCCCACGTGTTGTACGAGGTCTGCTGTTTCATGCCGCTACTGGTCACCACGATCAGGTCGGGATGTTCGGACTCCTGAACCTTCTGGAGGCCTTTTGCGGCAAGCTGGGAGTCGATCGCCTGTTGTGCACTTTGAGCCAGAATTGAATCGTTTATCGCATTGGGGTTCGAGCCTTGGCCCCACGCATAAGTCTTGAATTTCGTAAAATCCACGTGGTGGTTGTAGTCGGCATATACGGTTTGCGCTGCGACAAGAGCTGAGAACAAGCAGATGAGCATCACACCACAAATAGTTTTGGCTTTCATCGTCATCACTCCTTCTGGGTTGCTGTTGCAGTTATTACTCGACAGCCTGGAACGGCTTGGATAAGCTCGCTGCTGTGCCTTTGCACGTACAGGAACTCGTTTTTAGGTATAAAAGCGCCAGAAAAATTCTAGGATCTTTGCGGATCCGCTTTTATCTTTTAATTTCGGAAGGTAGGGCAAGGGGAAGGGTTTGGCGACTGGGAAAATTAGCAGAGTCAGCACTTCCGTTTTGTGCTGGGCATACTGCTCGACCCTCTGGTACTCCCGTTTCATACAGCTCTCGGATTCCCGAAGTGCCGCAGATTCTACTAGTTGTGGAACCAGCCCCGAGTTCATCTTTGGTTCTTCATCCTTGGCTCGCATCAGAATCGCTGTGATCTGCTCTTGGGTCCTCAACCCACGCCCACGTCTGTGACAAGTCTGGTTCGGACGTTCACCTGTGTTCCTGGACCTAACCTCCTTCAATGAGTTGGTCTGCTCGTAGAGAAATATAGGTTTAAGTTCAGCCCAATAAAGTTGTTCTGCCGATTAGGGCTCTTAGCAGTGTTGTTCTCGTGTTCATAGTAAAGATCAAATTGGACAATGTGTCCCATAGGAAATTGGCAACCGACATAGAGATCTGTCGTACTCCATTTGTTGTCCTTGCTCTGGTAGAAGGGTTCGGCGGCAAGGTAAGGAATGAAATGGTAGGAGGAAATTGAGATGGTCCGTTCCGCCATCAATTTATTCCGGTAGCGCCACCTGAAATTGCCATTTTGCCAATCAAGATCTGCGCGGTTTCGGTCGGACAGAAGAACCCGCGCCATGATCGGAAGATGGAAGGTCACAGATCCCAAAAGACGGTTTATCGCGGAAGTATGCGGAGCTGTGATTATGCGATAGCCACTCTCAAATACGATAGGCCGTTTCTTCGCGTCATCAAGATTAAACAGAGTCACGTGTTTGAGTTTCAGCAAAGGCTTGAAGTAAAACTGAATACTCGGCCCAAAAGTGAATTGCTGCGGATCGCCGCCTTCGCGATCATCCTTCGCCTGGACGAGTAGGCGGACGCGTTGATTTAACGTGACGTGGGTGTCTATTTCGGGCAGAAATTGAGTGTCTTGGGCATGGCACAGAGCACATGCAGTCGAAATGAGAACTAACCATCGTCCTAAGCCATCTGACATTGTCAATCCCGGAACTCTTAGTCGGCGAGTCTAGTGGCTTTCCTCGTTCGAAACTGTCAAGCCTGATCGGGCAGGCCCGAGACACCCCTGTGAGATTCGTATTTGTTGCTTCGATTACCCGTCGCAAACACCACCTGATCATGCCACCAGAGTTGCTCAAAAAAACTTCCGGCCAGGCCACGGCGAATAACGGGATCTGTATGCGACAGCGTCCCATCGACGATTTCGCGGATGGTTTGCTGCCCATCAATAGCATCGAATAACTTCTTCTCAGTCGCGCCTATTGCCAGGCAGAGGTCCGTGGAAGTGTGAGTGCGATTGATCAAAACAGCTGCTGCCCCACGAGGTACCCGCTCCTGCACGCAGATGGTGTCTGACATACGCATGGGCACGTACTCAAGCCAGTCATTTCCCGCAAAATTGATGCAGAATGAAGCGCGAGAGTAACTGGGTGGAAGGACGACAGCGCTGTGCCGGTTCATCGTTCCGCGAAACAGTTCGATGGCGGCACATTGTTCGTGCCAAGGAAGATTTGCGATGCTCTCGACCTGAGGTAATTGCGAAATGACGCCGCAATGGACAGAGTACGGAGCTTGCCTTAGCCACCGGCCGAAGACCAGTCCGGCATTTTCAATAAGATCAAAAAACTGGGTGACAGAGTATGCCCGGTCTTGTGGGTGCAGTAGAGAATCAGCTAGTGCTTCCTCATTTCGGAGTTCCGGGGCTTGGGTCAAAATAGCTTGTAGGGGATGCCCTGTAGGTAGTGCGCACAAGGCACAAATCAGGTCGCGAATACCTGTCTTGGTCGCACGAATACCCAGGCGCTTACAGAATTCTTGCAGCATATAAATACCAGCCCGGCCGTAGGATGCATACACCATCAGCTGCATCGCACCATCCGGTTTAAGCACATCCTTCAGAGCACTCAAACCTGCATCAGGATCCTCAAGATGGTGGAGAACTCCGGTGCAAACGATTTGATCGAAGCTCATGCCCAGTGTGCTCACATCCTCAATAGCGAGTTGGTGCACTTGGAGATTGTTCAGGCCGTGTTGCTTCTTCAGTAGCTCTGTCTGATGAATGCTGGTCGCGCTGAGGTCGATGCCAATAACTTGAGCGGCAGGCCAGCGCAATGCGTGTTTGGCTGCTTGAGACGTTCCGCAGCCAGCGATAAGAATGGATGGATCCTCCCGATATTCACGGTCCGGCCAGAACAGATGAAAATCTGCCCGCCGTCTCTGCGGATCCTGCCAACGACGCTTGTACCTTTCCAGGTTTTCAACTGGTGGGGGGTATGGATGATCATCATAGAAACTGCGTACTCTGTCTATGACATCAACCAATGGCACAAGCTACTCCATTCGTAGTTTTCGATTAATTGGAATCAGACCCCCCGGCAAACATTTCTGCCGGGGGGGAACGGAGATTTACGCAGCCACTCCTGGCCTGCGCTTTTGTGCTTCTGCCTCTCGTGCTTCCTTTGCTTTTTCCGCCTCCATCGCCGGTTTTAATTGTGCCATCACGGTGTCGAGATTGAACGATGCCGCCTTCTGGCGCGGTGGATATTTGACGAAGTTGTCGAGTTGGGCCTGCACGATCGCTTGGGCTGCGTACAGGTATGGTACGTGATCTATAACCCATTTCCAGTAGACCTGGGAATTGAAGTCGGCCCGTTCGAAGGGATCACGGCGCAAATGGAAGATGTGGGGAACGCGGAGCTTAACGAAGGGTTCAGCCCAAACATTGGTGCTAAAAGCGCGTTGCGCCTCAAAAATCAGCTTGTAATCTTCCACGCGCAACGCCATGATGCCACCATCGTCACTGACGTAAAAGAAGTAGTTTCTGGGGCTCTCCTTCACTTCGCCCGTCAGGTATGGCAACATGTTGAATCCGTCGATATGCACGCGGAAGGTCTTGTCCCCGACCTCATATCCATTCTTGAGCTTCTCGGATACGTTGGGGTCACCGGCTGCGGCCAGGAAGGTGGGCAACATGTCCTGATGGTTTACGACGCCATTGAGAACCGTACCAGCCTCGATCTTCCCGGGCCAACGGATAAAGCACGGAACGCGCCAAGCGCCTTCCCAGTTGGTGTCCTTTTGGCTGCGGAAAGGCGTGTTGGCGGCATCTGGCCAGGTGTCGTTCTCGGGGCCATTGTCCGTCGAATACATCACAATGGTATTATCGGCAGCCCCAAGTTCGTCTAGCTTATCGAGCATCTGACCGATTTGCTCGTCATGGACTACCATGCGATCGCTGTAATCGTCTTGTCCGCTTTTTCCGCGGTTCTTTTCCGCCAAATGGGTCCACATATGACAAGCGGTTGCGTTGTACCACAGAAAGAAAGGCTTGTCGGCTTTGACCTGCTTTTCCATCCAGTCAAGCGCGTGAGCGGTGATCTCCTCATCGACAGTCTCCATGCGCTTCTTGGTAAGCGGGCCCGTATCCTTGATTGTCTGTTTGCCTACGCGTCCCCATCGTGGCTGTTCCGTTGGGTCATCCTTGTCCGTTGCTTTGCAATGGAGTACGCCGCGGGGCCCGAAAGCCTCTTTGAATCTCGGGTCCTTCGGATAATCGGGCAGTTCGGGTTCTTCCTCAGCGTTTAAATGATACAAGTTGCCGTAAAACTCATCGAAGCCGTGCACCGTGGGCAGGAATTCATTGCGATCGCCGAGATGGTTCTTTCCAAACTGCCCGGTGGCATAGCCGAGGGGCTTTAACAGCTCCGCAATCGTGGGATCTTCCGGTTGCAGTCCGAGAGTCGCACCCGGCATTCCGACTTTGGTTAATCCAGTACGAAGCGGATTTTGACCAGTAATAAAAGCAGCCCTCCCGGCGGTACAGCTCTGTTGGCCGTAATAGTCAGTGAAGGCGCAACCTTCGTGGGCAACGCGATCGATGTTGGGAGTTCGATAACCCATCATTCCGCGGCTGAAATAGCTGATATTCCACGTGCCAATGTCGTCGCCCCAAAGTACTAGGATGTTTGGTTTCTTTGCCGTATTCTTCTGTTCTTGCTTAGCCATGGTTTTCTCCTACTTCGAACTTCTACTTGGAATACAACTACCGGCTTGTACCGGGATAGGGTAAGGTTAAGACGCAACCAATCCTCGATCTTGCGACAGCGAAACCTCTGCGTGAGCGGTCTTTCCGATGATGAAGTTCTGACGCCGGGTCTCGAATCAGTTGACGAATGACCAGCGGGGAATACTGCAAGGAACCAACATTCGTAACTCCTGTGGAAAATGTGACGCTGCGGTTCCTTATTAGTGGGAGATTAGACGCTTTCTCGGCAAAACCATGAACTGTCAAGATGCACAGTAATCAATATGGGCCTTCGCGCAACAGCACACCATAAAATGTAAGGAGTCCGATCAACATCACGGCAATTGCGACGACAAACGAAATGGACCATCGACCGCGCCCTTGCCATGCCCCAATCTCTCGGAGAAAATTTCGGTGCTGCCAAGTCGCTGCCGCGAGGGCCAGAGTTCCGAGAGCGATGAGCGTCATACCCAGGTTTCGCGGCGCTTTCGAGTGCACTGCGTTTCCCTTGGTAATGTCAGAAGGTAAGTACTGAAAAAACTTGAAAATGCTGAAGCCAAATCCAATCATCGAAATCGCAGTGCGAATCCATGCCATCAAAGTTCGTTCTGCCGCGATCGCAGAACGCATGATAGCCAAATCCGTCCGCTGTTTTGCGAGGACTGTTCCCCGGTCTTCTGGCTTCCCTTCGATGTTTGTCATGCAGGTTGAACCACAAAAGGCCTTTGTTGATTCTGCTAGCCTCACATTCAGCGACGATTTCGCTTCTCCAACAGCATCATCGCCAGTCAGAAGGGGAATTCTGCTAATGCTTTTCCAGCCGGGCCTGAGCTGACCGCGCGGCACAGATAAACATCAAAAAGCCCTATGCCTGCAGTTCACGCGGCGCGCACGCCTGGGCCTGCCGCGGGCGCCTGATAGGGAACGATCTGACCCCAATGCTCTCGCACAGCAAGCACGCGGAAGACGAATGCAACCACTACCGCAATCAACGTAAGCGGGAATGCGGGAGCTCTCGTCAGTGCATATTTTTCGAGAAGTACGTATGTAGCTGCCGCCAGCACGGCGGCAGTCACGACGTGCTCAGAAGGTCTCAGAATCTCGGGTGTGACGTCGGAACACACGTCGATAAATATCCCACCTGCCGTAGTGGAGATGAGCCCGATGATGATCGCAGTATAGATTCCAAGGCCATGATCGAGCGACTTATGCGCGCCGAGGATCGCAAACCAGGGCAAGGTAAAAGACTTGAAATACGCCAGCGTTCTCGTGCGGAACTTCTCTTCTTTCGACTCGGCATAGCGATAAATCGCTACCCCCAACAAGCCCATAAGAATGCACACCAAGGTGTATTTAGGGTCTTTTAGCGGCGAGGGGATGTCATTCAGCAGCAAGTCACGCGATACGCCGCCTCCGATGCCGCCAAAAAACGCCATTATGACCAATCCGACCAGGGCATAGCCTCGGTCGTGCGATGGATTACGAGCGACAAGCGCTCCGTTTAAAGCGTTAATGCCCGCTGAAAATAAGTCGACATTTGGAAAACTAGGCAGGTTCATCTCGGTTTCTCCTGAGAGTTGTGCGGCTGCGGGACTCTAATCTTCCAAGGTTCCCTCATCATTTGAGACTTCGATATTTCTGGTCCGGACTTCATTTTGCCGAAAATCCGATTCAGTCCGATTCAGATAGGTGATTCTTAGAACGGCCCAGCAACGAGTTTAATTTCACATAGGGCCACCTTTTGCGAAGCTATGAAAACTGACAGTACTCAAGGGCTTTTAGTCATGTTTCCATTTGTGCGGGACGTTTGAAGAAACGCACTCCCTCTATGCCTCTCGGGGGACAAGAAAGCCCGTGTCCGAATCAATTTGCCGTTTGAAGACGTAATCCTACTCTCGAGCGAGATTCTGCTGAACGTTGGAGCGGCCAAATGCTCAAAAAAGTTAAGAGATGCTCTGACGGTAGTGCTCAGTCTTATTTTCGTGATCACTACCTCGCCGGCATATTCGTATCAGGCTCAGCCCGCGGCTGCAGGCTCGGAAACCAGCGCTGCCAATGAGCCTGCCCCCAAACCTGCAACGACCCCAATCGACTGTTGCAATGACAGGTGTTGTGTTTCGCAAAGCTGCGCTTGCCGAGAGCACGATAAGAACGGCAAGAATACAATCAGGGCGCGATCTGTCCCATCCACGATCTCAAAACAAAGGCATAAACGAATAGGGGATAACAGGGTTGATCTCAGAGCGAAGAAAGGTCTCAAATTAACAAATTACAACGGTTGGCATCACTTCGTGTCGCTGGTGGCAAAAGATTCCGATGCTCTATCGGTTTGTGAGTTTGTCGATTTTACCCTTTACGTTGTCTAGGGGATGGCCTCATCGATTAGGGCCGCTAGGGCTGCCACATGCACCACCTTCTGGTACTCAAGAGTAACCGACAGCAACATGGCTGCAATGAGGGCGGATGCAAAATAACAACAGGCCACCGAGGAACCTCATGAACTGACTTAAATGCTTCCGGATTAAGCAAGCACGATCGATGACCCCACGTTAAAGACGAAAAGCCAAGCCTTAGGAACTGGGCCCGTTTATTCCACTTTTCTAGGCAGTAACACGGATGACGCGAGTGGAATCGCCTTCGAGGCGCTTACCAGAACTCGTTAAAGGCGCTCGAAGTGAGACTCGCTCAGTAAGCTCCCACAATAAAAACAGCACAGACCTGACGTGGAATCGACCGGTGCTTTGAAGCGGCATTAGACCAGGCCCGGCGGTTGAAAGCTACGTGCAACTAGCGTGCAGAATTCCTGTTTTCCGATCCGTTCTTTGAGCGGATGTCCCTGCTTATAGCAGCCAGACCAGCAAGGAATTTTTCGTACCTCATGCAGCAACCGAGCTTGAAACAGGCTGGCGCTCGAATGCAGCTCTTTTTCCGCCGGCAAGAAGGGAACCAGCATCGAGATTCCCAAACAAAGAAATTAGCCGAGCGACGATTCCCGTCCACCCGGTTTGATGACTGGCGCCGAGGCCGGCCCCATTGTCGCCGTGGAAGTACTCATAAAACAGAACATAGTCGCGCCAGTAGACGTCATTTTGGAACTTCTCGGTGCCTCCATAAACTGGCCGACGCCCGTGTTTGTCTCGCAGGAAAATACTCTCCAGACGCCTGCCGATTTCTTTGCTCACCTCAAACAGATTCATCATCTTCCCCGAACCAGTCGGGCACTCAACTTTGAAGTTGTCGCCATAAAAAAGATAGAACTGCAGTAAGCCCCGAATGATCAGTCCGTTGACCGGCATCCAGATCGGCCCCCGCCAATTCGAGTTTCCACCGAACATTCCGGTGTTGGACTCGGCAGGCAGGTAGTCCACGCGATATTCCTGCCCCTGCGCATTGAATACGTACGGGTGTTCCGCATGGTAGCGCGACAACGCACGAATTCCGTAAGGGCTTAAGAATTCGTGCTCGTCGAGCATTCGCGCCAGAATCCGCCTCAACTTATCAGGATTGACCAGCGCCAAAATACCCCGCTCCTGCGCCCCAAAATGCCCCGGGCCTGTCGGGTGTATCGCTGACACTAGTTCCGGCATGTCTGCCATTCGCTTGCGAAAACGCTCAAGCCCTGCTGGCGAGCTCTCCCTTTGGTACTTTTCAACGATCGTGGCTGCGCACAAGGGCAAAAGCCCGACCATCGAGCGAACCTTCAATCGAGTCGAACTCCCGTCAGGCGACCGCAACAGGTCGTAATAAAAACCATCCTCTTCATCCCACAACCCCTCCTGCCCTGGGCGATTGATCGCTGCCGCAATCCACACAAAATGCTCGACAAACTTGATTACAAACGGCTCAAAAGCTGGATCGTGAGTCGCAAGCTCGAGAGAAATCTCGGCCATGTTCTGCGAAAACAGCGCCATCCATGCGGTACCATCGGCCTGCTCCAGGTACCCTCCCGTCGGCAGCGGGGAGCTGCGATCGAAAACGCCGATGTTGTCCAGACCGAGGAAACCACCTTCAAATACATTCTTGCCGAACCGATCCTTCCGGTTCAACCACCAAGTGAAATTCAGAACAAGTTTATTGAACGCACGCTTGAGGAACTCAATGTCACCCTGACCGCGCTGCATCTTCTCCGTGTTGTAAAGGAAGAGTGTTGCCCAGGCATGCACCGGTGGATTCACGTCGCTGAAGTTCCATTCGTATGCCGGAATTTGACCGCTCGGGTGCAAGTATAGTGAGTCCAGCATCAAAGTGAGCTGCTGCTTTGCGAAATCCAGATCCACCAACCCCAGGGCGATGGTATGAAACGCCAGGTCCCACGCCGCGTACCACGGATACTCCCATTTGTCGGGCATCGAAATAATGTCATCGTTGATCATGTGGAACCAGTTCTTGTTCCGCACCTCGCGGCTCCGCACGCTGAAAGGATCGGCGCTATGTTCGTCGAGCCATTTGTCGGCGTCGAAGTAGTAGTACTGCTTAGACCACAGCATTCCCGCCAGCGCCTGACGCATCACGTGAGCCTCGTCCTTGCTGATGGATGACGGAGTGATTGAAGCATAGAAATCATCTGCTTCGTGCTGACGGGCGCCAAAGACCTCATCGAAATGCTTCCCGAATGGACCTCCGTTCGACGCCGCATAAGCGTGCTTGAGCGCGGCGGGGGCAACGTCCGTGAGACGCAAGCGAAAGACCTTGCTCTCTCGGGGCCCGACAGTTACCGTATAGTGCGCCGATGCCTTTGTTCCTGTCCGGTTCGGATCTACGGCGCCGTTATCGCCGTTCACGATGTAGTTGTTGATTCCGTCTTTTACGTAGGGCGTGGGATTCGGCGTTCCGAACAGACGCTCATTGTTCGTCTCGTTCTCTGTAAAGAGAAGCTCCGGATCGCCGTCGCAATAGAGGAACCTCGTTTCTAATTGCGGTTGCGACGCCTCGATGACCTGCGCTTCCTTGATTGCCGCTCCCTGCCTCACTATTGGCCGTGATGCTTTCTGCGACCACGACCACGTGTTCCGGAACCACAGCGTAGGAACAACATGGAGGGAAACCTGTTGAGCCGCCCGATTCCAGACAGTGATTTTGATCAGGAGGTCCTCGGGCGTTTCCTTCGCGTATTCGACGAATACATCAAAGTACTTGTCCTCGTTGAAAACCCCCGTATCGAGCAGCTCGTATTCAAAATCGTAGCGGTTCCGCTGCCGGTTCTTACTTACCAAGTCGAAGTAGGGGAAGGCGGCCTGGGGATATTTGTACAAGTACTTCATATATGAGTGCGTAGGCGTGCTGTCGACGTAGAAGTAGTACTCTTTCACATCCTCGCCGTGATTGCCCTCGCTGTTCGTCAACCCGAACGCGCGCTCCTTCAGAATTGGATCTTTGCCATTCCAAAGCGCGAGAGCGAAGCAAAGCTGTTGCTTGTCATCAGAAATGCCCGCCAGACCGTCCTCACCCCATCGATAGGCACGCGAACGAGACTGTTCGTGCGAGAAGTAGTCCCAGGCATTTCCCGTGTCGCTGTAGTCTTCGCGCACGGTGCCCCACTGGCGCTCACTCAAGTAAGGTCCCCATTTTCTCCATGAAACGTTTTCGTTTCGAGCAGCTTCGAGACGCTTTCCTTCGGCGGAGTTATTCATGGCCATACCTCGCTCTGTGCTGGAAAACAATTGCACTCATCAGGTTGATCTCGAGCTGCGATGCGCTAACTTCCCCGAAACGTTGACTCTTCCTCTTTGCAACCGGCAAAATTATCAGTCTTCAGAGACGGTACCACGAGTCAAAGCGAGATGACTGCTATCAGTTTTGCCAGTTTGGACCGCCGCAGGCTGATAGTACGGTTGCTTTTACACACCGGCGTTGGAGGCGTACATGGCCAGCAGCGCGAGAGTGTCTCTCGCACGGAGTTCGCCAGCACAGAACGAGAAGCATCTTCCTTGGCTGGACAGAAGGGAAAACAGTGCCGTCAATTCTCGTCCGCCAACTCCGGGACATGAAGACCAAAATGCTGGTCGAGCTATTTGGGTTGACGGACATGTTCCGGTCGGGGAGGTATGCGGTTTTGCCCTGGCCCGTGCGCACGCTCGCTAAGGGGAGTCTTCATTGAACAGCGGCTACTTGGGCCGGAGGGACACGCTCGACAAAGCGATTGCGGCATTCTCGATTGCATGTGTCATCACAGCGAAAAGAACCACGCAGTTTTCTCCTGAAGGCCGTGCGCAAAGGGGACCTGGGTGTGACAGAAGCCGAATGACCGCTGGGAGTCAGTTTGCAAGTGAGTGTTTACCAAGCTCTTGTAGTGAAACAAATCCCTATCGAGCCAAAGTTTGAAGTAAAACAACCTTCAGCGATGAATAATTCCCCAAAGGAGGATACCAATGTCGTTTCCATTGAAGTGGCGCGTTACGCTTCGAGTTGCCGTTGTGTGCCTGACGGTTTGTGCGTGGCAGACTGTGTCTGCCGGCGTGTTTCACGAGGTAAAGGGCATCGTGAAGTCGGTGGACAAGGATTCCAAAACCATGGTCGTCAAAGCCTCTGATGGCACCGAACACACGATCAAATGGACGGATAAAACGACTGTGGAAGGCGGCAAAGATGTAAGCGAAGGCGTAAAAGAGGGCGCGAAAGTGTCTGTGAAATACACCGAAGAAGCAGGAGAAAAGACCGCTGTAGGCGTGAAGCACGCGGGTAAAACAGCAGCGGACACCGTAAAGTGAGGGAGCTTCGTTGCGGCTTGCTTATTTCTCACTGAAGGTCACATGCAACGAAAGAAGATGTTCTTTTGGAGCATCAGTTCGCTTGCGGTAGTGCTCGCCGGCCATTTACGCGTTCAGCCGTCACGCCGCTCTGCTCTGTTTGACCTTTGGGAACGTAGTCAAGCGGAGCGCCGAGAGGGACTAGGGATTCGCGAGACACGCTCTCTTGAAATTCTTCGAGCAGTTTGGGGACATGTGCGCCGACCGAGGTGTGCATGTAGGGATAATCTATTGGTTCGCGCTCTTTAGGATCAGTATCAAGATTGTGTAGTGCTGGATCGGTGAGTGTTTTCTTCTTTTTGAAAACCATCTTGAATTGGTTCCACTTGAGGCCATAGAGCTCACTTTCCATCTAGACGAGAAACCCTTCTCGCGGTTAGAGCCCGATTGCCTGCCTTGAGAGAAGGCGCGTTGATCAACGCCGTCAATCTCTCGATCCTTTGGAATTTCCAACCCAGCCCAAAGCAGAAGGGTGGTAAACATGTCCGTGATGTGAACGATCTCAGTGCCCTTTTGTCCTGCTGGTGAGAAACAAAAAGGAAGGCTAGGTGTGGGTCCGGTTGTTGAATCCAAGGGAAGTGGGGTGCGAAGCTACTTCCGCTTCTTGGGAACCTTCCAAAAAATGGATAACCTCGGAGGCGAAAATCGAATCGATTCCACGTACTTGCGGGTTCTGGTCCGCAATGCAGACGTGGCGATCCCGGGGAAACCTCCTAAGCTTCAAACCCAGGCTGGGTTTCCGGTAGGACCGCCAACTACCTATCGCAATTCCGCACTCTCTTTCATTTCACCTGCAACCTGCAGGTTGTTATCGACGCTGAAGACCCCCGGCACTATGTTGGCCCGCATCCCCGCGATCGCCATATCGGCGTCGTTGTTGACGACACCCATCAAGGTAACGTTGCCGTTTTCGACGATGATGCGAATCGCGTGAAAGCCAACCGGAGGATCGGCGGTGATTCCGCCCGCGGCTCTCGCAATCGATCTGCCTCGCGGCCCGCCTCGATTGGCGGTGTATTTCTGCAGCGGGGCGTAGCCGTAGATGCTGGCATAAACCGCGGCACGAATCCGGTCGTCATTGGGGGAAACTGGCAGCACCTCAATCTGGTTGTCTACTGTGGTCACACCTTCAATTCTCTTGACTACGTTTTCGGCACTGGATTTAAGGGTCGGACGAGAGGCTTTTCCGTGAAGCACCACGGTGTCAGAGCCCTTAATCGCAAAGTGAATATAGTCAAAAACCCCGTACTGGGGCAGGCTGACGATCTGCCTGCGAACTTCCTCTGCGATTCTCTGGATTGCTTTCTCGTTCGGCGAGGGAGTTGCCGCCGTTTGGTCCTGTGCTTTTCCGAACGAAATAGAAAGAACGAAACCCAGGGCTGCTGCACCAATGCACTTTACGCTTTGTCGAGTCATGCGTCGTCTCCTTTTGCGCGTAGCGTGAATTTGGCTAAGCATTTAGCGGCAATCAGCACGCATACTTGCTTGGCGTATTTTTTTTACAACTTTCCCACAAAGTCACGACACTGTCACTTCTGACAGTTGAGTAAGTGTCTGCAGCTGTGAGCTCGCCAGTGCTGCTGATATTCCCGACGTGGAGGACACTATTCCGCAGCGTATCAACAACCTGCAAAAAGAGAAACTAGGTTGTGTTCGATTGAGCTCATCCTGAGTCTTGGGTCAGTTTTGAAAGAGGAGCTCGGGAGGTGGGAGATTAGCGTGCTGTGTCTTTGAGTTGCTCTGCCTTAGGCTAGGGCTCAACCGATTTCTCAGCCAGATCGGATGTTGCCAAGGAGCGATGGGCTTGCAGGCGAACGTTCGTCTCTGCGCCGATCAGGATGGCGGTAGCTCCCAAATTCAACCAAGTGAGCAGCGCAATCGGTGTCGCGAACACCCCATACATCGTGTTGAGTTTGGATTCTGCGAATTCGTGGAAAAGGTACCCAAGCGCCCACGCAAGCGCCAACCAGGCCGCAGCGGCAATTGCGGCGCCAGGCACCGTTGTGCGCCTCTTAGCCGGAGTATTGGGAGCGAGAAGGTACAACAACTCAATTGCTGCGAAGGTGAAAGTCCCTGCTAAAAGCCATTGAACGTAAGGCCACAGGTGAATCCAGGCCTGCTTCGCAGGTGCAAGCGGAGCGAGAATGCGCTCGGCGAGCGGACCAATTACCGTCAGAACCACCGCCAATAAGAGAAGTACCCCCACCGCCAAGGTAAGTAGGAATGCAATAAGCCGGTTCAGCCACAAAGAACGTGGTGTTTGCACGCCGTACACAATATCAAGACCCTGGATGATTGCTTTTGCGCCGACTGACGTAAGCCACAAAGTCGAGATAATGCCAAGCCAAAGAAGCCCTGACCGATGGATCGCGACCGAAGTTACGATCGGCTCGACCAAGGAGAGGCCCTGCTGGGGAACCAGGTGCGACATGAAAGAGGTCGCTCGTTGGGAGCCATTCTGTACGGGCAAGTATGCTGCCACCGCTGTCAACAAGACGAGCGCGGGGAACAACGCCATCACGAAATAGTATGCGAGACCCGCCGCCACGAGTTGCAGATGCTTTCGTTCATACCCTCGAAAGATGTTTAATAGCAGTGTTGCAAGAGCTTTCATTTACTCCTTAGCGTTTTGCTTCGGACTCCGGTTTCGAGGCGAATAAATCCATTCCGAGCTGCTGAGCAAAAAACTTTGCAACCAGTTGCCCCTTGACGCTGTTTCCTTCCCTGTCGAGTGGCGGGGCAAATGTTCCGAGGGCGCCTTTCCCCGGGGAGACTGCGACGATCCCGCCTCCGATTCCGCTCTTGCCCGGCACGCCGACATCATACAGCCAGTCTCCCGAAGACTCGTACAAGCCCGCAGTGGCCATCACCGCCAGCGTATAGTGACAGACTTCGGGATTGACCAGCTGCTCCTTGGTGATTGGATTCACACCGCCATCGGCCAGCGTCGCGCCCATGACCGCCAAGTCCTTTGCATGGACATTTAACGCGCACTGCTTAGTATAGAGGTCCGTGGCTTCCGCCGGATCGAGGTAAATTCGCCCGTAACTCTCAAGCAAGCGTGCGATGCTCTGATTTCGAGAATTGGTCGCCGATGCTGAAGCGTAGACCTCCTCGTTAAGGCGAAGTACGCGCCCGGCGAACCGGGACAGGCCGTCATGAATCCAGCGCCACTTCCGATCGAGGGTTGTGCCCGGCACGAGGCTGGTGGCAGCAATAGCGCCAGCATTCACCATAGGGTTCGTCCGCCCCTCCTCCCCCCGCTCGATGGCGGCGAGCGAGTTAAAAGGAAAGCCCGTGCTATTCGCTCCCAGTTTCTCCCGTGCGGCTTTGGGACCAATCGACTGGCAAACCAGCGCGAAGAGGAAGGGTTTCGAGACGCTCATGATTGTGAATTCATATTCAGCGTCGCCGGCGGAGTAGATATTGCCAGTGCAAGAAGCCATGCATATTCCAAATAGGTCGCTCGGAACACGCTCGAGCGCCGGGTACACACTGGAGTTAGCGCCTTCGGTGTTCGACTTAAAGCGGGCATGAGCTTGATTAACCAGCGCCTGAACCTGGTCCGGCGAAGGCAAATGTCCGGTAGAGACGTACGACGCTTCTTCAACTTCGTGCAATTGTGAAATCATGGCAACTGTTGGCCTCCCGCGAACCATGAGACCAGCCCTACCAGAGCAACGGCTTCATGCGTCTTGGTATCGGCAGGGCGAGATTTTGGCAGGCATCGGCGGTAGCTGCCAAAAAGTCACGCCCGGTGCGCCTGCGCTGAGGCATTTCAGCACACCAAAGTTGAGTCCCCGTTCCTCAGGCGGCAGCCTGAGCTGGTTGCAAGGTGGCGGCGACTTCGTCGAGGTAGGTAATCGCAGTTTCGATTCCTCGGTGAAACATCTCGATGGTGAAGTGCTCATTGGCAGCGTGTAGGCCGTCGCTATCGAGCCCGTATCCCATCATTACGACCGGGATTTTCATCATATCGACGATGTCGGCAACGATCGGGATGCTTCCCCCGCCGCGGGTGAACACCGGCTTGTGCCCCCAAGCTTTTTCGTAAGCGCGCGATGCAGCTTGCATCTCGGGCAAATCAAAAGGAATCAGTGCAGGCTTGCCCTTGGTGAGCAGCTTCACTTGCACTTTGACGGTGGGCGGAGTAACGGATTCGATGTGTTTCTTCAGAAGCTCAAAAATCCTCTCTGGATTCTGATTCGCTACCAAGCGTGAACTCAGCTTGGCTCCGGCCTTGGAAGGGATAATCGTCTTCGGGCCAGGTCCTGAGTAACCGCTCCATAAGCCATTAATATCGAGCGTCGGGCGCGCGGAAACGCGCTCGCGAATGGTATATCTCTTATCTCCCCAAGCGGCTGGTGCGCCCGTCACTTCCTTAAACTGTTCTTCCGTTAAGTCCGTTATCGCAATCATCTTTCGATCCTCATCCGACAAAGCCACAACATCGTCATAAAAGCCGGGTACTGCGATTGTGTTGTCGGGTTTATAGAGTTTCGAGAGTATCTCTACGAGCGCGAGCGCGGGATTATGAGTGGCACCGCCGAAAAAGCCGCTGTGCAAGTCGTCTTTTGGCCCCTGAAGTTCCAGCTCGAGGTAAGTCATTCCCCGCAGACTGTGCGTCACTGAAGGTTCCTCTATGCTGCGCATGGAGGAGTCACTGATTATGCACACATTGGACTTGAGCAAATCGAGATGTTTCTTGATAAAAGGGGCAAGATTTGGCGAGGAGATTTCCTCTTCCCCCTCGAGAAGGAATTTTACGTTCACCGGGGCGGTGCCATTGCTTTCCAGGCAAGACTCGAGGGCCTTCAGGTGAATGAATAATTGGCCTTTGTCGTCGGTTGCGCCACGCGCGTAGATTTTTCCATCTCTTTCTACCGGCTCAAATGGGGGCGTCGTCCAGCCGTCTTCCATCGCTGCCGGCACCACATCGTAGTGGCCATAGATCAGAACCGTCGGTTTATCCGGTCCAGCGCCGGTCCACTCGCCGTACACGATCGGATGGCCGGCAGTGGGAATTAACCGGGCATTCTTCACGCCTATGGACTTCAATTCGTCTGCCAGCCACTCGGCAGCACGCTTCACGTCGCCAGCATGAGCGGGGTCGCCACTCAGGCTTGGGATCCTTAGCAATTCATGAAGTTGACGGCGAAATCTTTCTGCATGGTCGCGGGAGTATTTGCATGCTTTCTTAGCCGAGGCCATAAGGTCGACTCCTTGATCTGCGCGCTGACTAAGCCGCGATTTTTTTCTCTTGCATGGCCGCGCGAGCGTGGCGAAACAAAAATTCTGTTAATAACGGCACCGGCCGGCCGGTTGCGCCTTTCGCATCGCCCGAGATGGCGTTTGTTCCCGCAATGTCGAGGTGGGCCCATTTGAAGTGATTTGCAAACCGCTTAAGGAAGCAGGCGGCGGTGATCGCACCCGCCGGACGTCCGCCAATGTTACTCATATCGGCGAAATTGCTTTTGAGTAACTCCTGATACTCATCGAACATTGGCAACCGCCAGGCCCGGTCGCCGGTATCTTGGCCTGACTGAAGCAACATTTCGGCGAGTCCGTCATCATTTGCAAACAGCCCGCTGGTGAGATTCCCCAAGGCAATGACGCACGCTCCGGTCAGCGTCGCGATGTCGATCACGTAGGCTGGCTGGAAGCGCTCAGCGTAGGTCAAAGCGTCGGCCAATCCCAGCCGTCCTTCCGCATCTGTGTTGAGAATCTCAATGGTTTGGCCGGACATCGAAGTCACGACATCTCCGGGGCGGCTGGCGTTTCCTCCCGGCATGTTCTCGGCCGCCGGAATAATGCCCACGAGATGAATCGGCAGCTTCATTCGCGCTGCCGTCCTCATTGCGCCAAATACGCTCGCCGCACCGCACATATCGAATTTCATTTCATCCATGTTTGCGCCCGGCTTGAGAGAGATGCCTCCACTATCGAAGGTGACACCCTTCCCAATGAGTACGACCGGGGCGCCTTTCGCTTGCCCTCCCTCGTAATTCATGACGATGAATTTGCAGGGCTGTGCCGAGCCCTGCCCAACGGACAATGCGGCACCCATCCCGAGTTTTTTCATGTCCTCGCCCTCGAGTACTTCCACCCCGAAGTTGAGTTCTTTGCCCAGCGCAAGCGCAGTCTTGGCGAGATAAGATGGATTACACACGTTCCCAGGTAGATTTCCGAGATCTTTCGCTAGCGCCATTCCCTCTGCGACCGCCTGTCCGCGTTGCGCCGCATTCCTGAGTTCCTCATCGACCTTGCCCGAGGTTAACAATGCAATCGTGTGCACACCGCGCTCGTATTTCTTCTTTTCTGGCTTGGCGTAGTGTGCATCGAAACGGTAGGTTCCATCGACGAACAGTCGGCTTGCCTCTTGCACACGCCATGCTGGTGAACGGCCTGGTACTTCCACGTCGACCAGGGTCACAGCGGCATCGCTTGCAGAGGTCTCTGCCAGCATCTTTGCACTTGATGTCAACGCGTTTCGATACGCCCTGTCGCCGAATTCGGCCAGCTTCCCAAGGCTAACGAGTAAAGTACGATCGGCCGCGACTCCTGGCAGAGCCTGCAACAGCATCGAAGCGCCGGCTTTCTCCTCGAGGTCCCCACGGGCAATGAGGTCAGATATTTTCCCATGCGAGGCATGATCGACCGCCTTTGCCGGAACCGGAAGGATACCGTCGCTGAATGCCCCAAGGATGAGCACCCCAGTGGGGACCTTTTCGGGGGAGGCGCTTTCAAGCTTCAGCTCTACCGGATTACTCATAACCGTTGCCATTGCTGCTTGCTGGAACAGACAGATTTTCTCGAATGATCAGGTGTTCGTCAGAACCCCCATGGCAAGCCCAGTACCTGCCACAAAACAAACATGATGATCCATACCACCGCGATCGTGATGACGTAAGGCAACATCATGGCAATCACTGTGCCAACGCCCGCTTTCTTGTCGTACTTGGCCGCGAACCCCACAATCAGGGGGAAGTAGGCCATCATCGGTGTGATGGCGTTCACGGGCGAATCTCCCACCCGATAAGCAGCCAATACAGCTTCCGGGCGTACGTTAAGCCTCATCAACAATGGCACAAACACCGGTGCAAATATCGCCCATTTGGGGATGGCCCCGGTGATGAACAGGTCGAGAACCATCACAACCAGCACGAATCCCACGAGCAATGGGATCGGGCCAAGGCCGACCGTCTCCAGCCAGTCGCCCACCTTCACCGCCATGATGGTTGCGATATGGGTGTATGTGAAAAGCGCGATGAACTGACTGATGAAGAACAGCTGGAAGATCAGCCCGCCTAGTCCGATCGTGGCTTTTTCCATCGCCACGATCACGTCGGTAGTGGTGCGCATCGTCCTTGCGCCAAATCCATATGCCGCACCGACGACAAGACATACCAAAGCTATGAACACGATCAGTCCATTCATGAACGGAGAGTCACCCACTAGGGAGCCGGTTTCAGCGTTCCGAAGGGGAGCGTTGTGCGGCAATGTGACCAGGCAGAAAAGTGCAAGAATCGCGATAAGGCCCCATGCTGCGAACTTAAGCCCTCGCGATTCCATTGTTGCATCTGCCGCCTCTCCTTCTTCTTCCTGTATTTCCTTGGGAGCGCGATACGGCCCAAGACGAGGTTCCATGACTTTGTTTGTGATCAAGCCACAGACCACCGTCATGAGCACAACCGACGCCGTTGAAAACCAAAAATTCGCGGTGAGGGAAACCGACTCGTTCGGATTGAGAAGATGAATGGCATCATTGGTAACTTCCGTCAGAATGCCATCGAGAGGCTTGACAATAATGTTTACGCTGAACACGGACGAGACAGCGGCAAAAGACGCAGCCAGTCCGACCAGTGGATTGCGGCCGATGCTGAGAAACGCCGCGGCACCCAATGGGATTAGGACAAGATAGCCCGCGTCCGCCGCTATGCTCGACACAATACCAACGAACACTAGGATGTAAGTCAATGCGCCAGCCGGGGCAACCCGTACTAGTTTTCGTATCAGCGCCTTGATGAGCCCTGACGCTTCGGCAACGCCCACCCCCAACATAGCCACAATGATCACTCCGACCGCCGTGAAGTTCATGAAATTCTTCACAACGTTTTCGTACATGAACGCGATTCCGCCGCGGGTGAGCAAACTTTGCGCGGTGCTGGTTAGTTGTTCCGGTTGGTGAGTGGTCGGATTAATTGACTCGTATGTTGCACTGAATCCCAACATATAACAAATGTGCGACACAACGATGACGGTCACAATCAGCCAAACAAAGAGCACGGCCGGATGAGGAACCTTATTGCCAACACGCTCGACGGAGTCGAGAAGTTTCTCCATCCGCGTTTTCTTTGGCTGCGGCGGTGCGATGGGGGTAATTCGAGCTCTCTCAGCCACAATTCGACCTCCATGGTAAACCGTTCAGACGAGCCTTTTCATTCAAAGAATCCAGATAAGCGAGTTATTTCTTCTCCCGCGGTTTAAGCAACCTGTGTCTTCTCTGGCGATTCCAGAACCTCACGCAGCGATTTTTCGTCGTCCTTGCTGAGCGAGGTTTGAAACACTCTTCCTTTCCCAGCAAACTGCGTCAGTCCGTCCAAAACTTTATCCGCGGTAACTTTTCGGAGTAGCACGATGAGTGCCGAGGAGTTAGGCGTGAGCTCGTCTCCTAACTGCTTGGTCATCTTGCTGTCCATGCCGACTTCGGTGAGCTTGGCGGACAGCGCGCCAGCTCCGGCCCCGACCGCCGCCCCAAGGAAGGGAGAAAAGAAAAGCAAGCCGATCAGCATGCCCCAAAATGCGCCACTGGCTGCACCCGCCGCCGTTAGGCTTACCGCTTGATGCAATTTGATTTTCCCTTTCAGATCCCGCGTGACCACGACGGCATCTTCCATCTCGAGCAGGTATTGGTCCTGCATTTTGGCAAGTGCTGCCCGCATTTCGAATGCTGTGGATTGGTCATGAAAAACAACTGCGATTAAGGTGCTCATCCTATCCTCCAAACGTGTCGCTTAAGCGGTAGGTGCGGGGGTTGTATGCCTCTGCGTGCCGGGAACCGGCTTTGTGCAAAAAGCTTCGCCCATAAGCGCATTTTCGTTAACTGGCAGTTGTGCTAGACGTGGAACATTGTCGACTGGCAAAACCGGCGTTGCCGCATTTCAAATTTGGCGCGCGCCTTACGTGTTCGGTCTGGGTCTTTTAACAGGGGTAAATAGCAATAAAGATTGCCAGAATGGCGGAGAGAGGGCACGATGGGAAAACAGCGACGGCTCAATATTCAGCGGGAAGACGGCCGCTTAAAGAAAAGCGCCACAGAACTGGTTCAGTTGACCAGAAACTTCGCACCTAAGTGGAATCGAATCTCGAATCACGGAAGAAGTGCGATCGAACGTGCGACGGCGCGATCGCTACGCGCGGCCAACGTTCGGGTAAGTCGTACTACCAAAAGAATGGGAGAGATCTTGAGATGGCTTGAGCGCGTCAGGCAAGCCGAAAAAGCGTCCTGACGTGAGCTCTGTTCGTGAGTAACACCTGTTCGTGAGTAACATCTGTTCGTGAGTAACATCTGTTCGTGAGTAACACCTCTTCGTAAGTAACACCTGTTCGTGAGTGACAGCTTTTCGTGAGTAACACCTTAAGGCCACCTGACAAAGTTCTCAGTTCCTTTTTATCCCCCCGCCAGCCCACTCTTGAGTAAGAACGTAGGCTCTTCTGCTTCTCACTTCACCAGCCCCTCTTAAATCGTGGATGTCACGTCCACTACGCCGAAGAAAGGAGAACAACCATGAGGCATGAGCAGCAAATCATATGCCTACTCCTTGCGATGCTGCTTTGCAGCCCGAGATTCTCAGCACAGGAGACTGAGAAGACTCAAGAGGAGACGATTCGTAATCTGCAGACCAGAATGGATGAGCTTAAAACGGAGATGGCGAAAATTCAGACTGAATTGGATGCCATTCATGGGGAGAAGCTTCCGCGCCCTGGCTACATCGTGAGCACCCCACTGCCCACTGTAATCCAGCTCACTCCCGAGCAACAGGAGGAAGCTGCCGGTGAGGCAACCTCGAAGCACGAAACCTTTAACGAGGACGAGCAGGACGCTCCGCGACTTTACAATGCACCGCTCGAACCTGAGGAGCCTGGATTCTTTCTCCTGCCCGGAACTCGCACTATGCTGCGTCTCAACGGGTCGGTAAGAACTGATTTCATTTATGACCCAAGATTGACGACCTTAGGGGACGCGTTTATCCCCTCATCGATACCGATTCCATCGGTATCCGGCCCCGGAAATTTCCTTGCTAGCGTGCGTGGGAGCCGCGCCATGGCCGACTTTCTTATCCCTGTGGGTGATCACGGGGTGGCGCGCACGTTCATTCAGCTCGATTTCGTCGGTCCCAACGGCACGACTGCGCCCCGGCTGCGGCATTTTTATGGTCAATTGGACAACGTTCTGGTAGGCCAGACCTTTACCAACTTTATGGACCCGGATGCGTTTGCGGACACGCTAGACACTCAGGGAGCAAATTCTGGAGTCAGCGTACGGGTTCCGCAGGCTAGATACAGCTTCGGACTGGGAGGCGGTGCAAGTGCCTATGTCTCGCTTGAGGTTCCTTCGTCCTCCATTCTTTTTTCTGTCGCTGGCACGCCGGTGACGCCGACTACTCCTGCTCCGGACGGTACTCTCCGATTTCGAAACGAATGGGAACGTGGTCATATCCAAGTGGCGAGCGTTTTCCGCGATCTGGGGGTGAAGCTGCCAAATGGGACGCACGAATCCGTCTTTGGATGGGGGGTGAATCTGACGGGCGGAGTGAACGTATACGGCAAGGACAACGTCGTTCTAGGCGTGACTTACGGTCATGGAATCGCCCGGTACATGGGAGACTCGGCAGGCTTGAACCTGGATGCTGCCCCAGTATCGCCAACGGACTTATCATTGCGAGCGCTGCCACTGTTTGGAACGTACGCCAGTTATCAACACTACTGGTCGTCGGCGCTGCGGTCGAGCGGCACAGCAGGCTTTGTGCAGCTGCAGAACACTGCATTCCAGGCGGCGAACATCTTTCATAACAGCGCCTACTCGTCATTCAACCTGATCTGGAATCCGGTGGGCAGCTTGGATCTCGGCGCCGAGTTTCTCTACGGCAGGGTAGAGCAGAAGAGCGGAGCCAGTGCTAATGATCCCCGTTTTCAAATCACGGGAAGATATACCTTCGTAAAATTGCACCCTCAGGAGAAATAGCAAGAGGTTACGCTGTGCCGCGAAAAGAGATCCTTGACCGCATCCAGAACTATATTGAACCATTCCGTCTCACAAAAGGCACCGGCTTTCAGCTGAAGAACTACGATCCCGGCGAAACTTGCGGGTTGAAGCTGGATAAGGCCAAGGCCGCGCAACTCCTTCAACAAGGCACCGAGTGGCTCGCGCAAGAGCAGGACATGCTTTACGCTCAGGATCGCTGGTCGCTGTTGCTCGTTTTCCAGGCCATGGATGCAGCGGGCAAGGACAGCACGATCAAGCACGTCATGTCAGGCGTGAATCCGCAGGGTTGCCAGGTTTTTTCGTTCAAGCAGCCCTCCCGAGAGGACCTCAGCCACGACTTCATGTGGCGGTATTCCAAGTCTTTGCCCGAACGTGGGAGGATCGGGATATTCAACCGCTCCTATTACGAAGAGGTCCTGATTGTGCGCGTGCACGAGGAAATCCTGAAGCAGCAGAAGATTCCCAAGTCGCTGGTGGGGAAGCGCATATGGGAAGATCGGCTCGCCGATATCGCTCATTTCGAGGACTACCTCGGCCGTCAGGGAGTCATTGTCCTCAAGTTCTTCCTCAACGTGTCGCGGGAGCAGCAGAAAAAGCGTTTTATGAAGCGACTGAACACTCCCGAGAAGAACTGGAAGTTCTCTGCTTCGGACGTACACGAACGCCAATTCTGGGGCGACTACATGCTCGCATATGAAGAAGCTATCGGTGCAACCGCAACCAAGCATGCTCCTTGGTTCGTGGTGCCAGCCAACAACAAGTGGTTTACACGGCTTGTTGTTTCAGCCGCAATTGTGGAAGCTGTGGAGTGGCTCATAGATAGGTTCCGGTTACCCTGCGCAGGAGTGGTTCGTACTTGTTAAATTGGTGAACTTGGAAAACCTCGTGTGCTGATGGCATCAGCCACCTCCATGTCTCTTTGACGGTTTCTTAGCCCCTTCCACAGATGCTTGCGGTCCATCGCTAACGTCGGCTCGCAGCAAGACGCGCGCCGGTGCCCCGTCGCCTCCCATAATCTTCAAAGGAAGACATAGCAACTCGTAGCGGCCCTGCGAAATGCCGGTCAGGTTCAATCCCTCGACGATCACGACACCTGCGCCGAGAAGCGTGCGATGTGTTTCGGGGCTGCCTGCGGACAAGTAGTCGATCCCCACCGCCAACGTGTTCAGGCTGGCGAGATACGAAGCGGCATCCTCGGCAATGGAAACAAAGTCAGGAACGAATTGAGAGGTCTTCCAGCATCGCTGCGAGTTGACCGTCTTGAATAGCAGACGCTCCCTTACCCCCAGATTGTGACCCTTAAGCTCCTCGGCTTTGACCGCGCCGGGATCTTTGATTTCGATCACTCGCGCAGGCCCAATCAGGTTTTCCAAAGGGACTTGCTCGGCTCCCGTTCCGCCGGGTAAGAAGTGAATGGGCGCGTCGATGTGAGTTCCGGTGTGGCTTCCCATCGTGAGCGCGGAAACTGTGCAGAGATCGCCCCTGTCCACGTGAGTGATGGTTTCAATTTCGATGGAGGGATTGTCAGGAAAATGAACCATCCCGGCATAGATCGGCACGGAGACATCGGCCCATTTGCTTGATACTTCCGGCGAATTCGCTGCTTTTGTTTGTAGCTGTGTCATACACTCTCCATCAGGCTGCGTGACTCATCTCGACCACGTTCTTGATTCCCTGTTTCTTCATTAGTATTTGTGGTGCCTCCTCTAGGGGCACGCGATGAGTGATAAGTTGGCGGACGCTCTCCGGGAACAGAACCATGAACTGTTCCAGGTGCTGGATTGCGGATAAGTGATCTCTGCGGCCGGCGTTTACTGTTCCGAAAACGACTTCGTTCCGAAGGACAAGATCACGGAGAGCGCGGCCAACACTGAGTTCGGCAGTGGCCGCATCGGAGGGAACCCCGGTAAGAGCCAGCACCCCATTCGCCCTCAGCATTTGAGTCGCGGCTATCATCAGGGGAGCGAACCCTACAGCCTCAAGTACCACATCAAATTCGCCCGAGGCTTCTGCAAGATTCTGGATTGGAATGGCAGCCGACGAGGCATATTGGGCTCCCAAGGAACGGACAAGCTCTGCCTGCTTGCTCTGTTCTGTGTCTCTTGAGTAGACCAGCGTCTCGAAACCATCTGCCACAAGGACCATTGCACCCAAAAGACCGATGGGGCCGGCTCCGAGAACTAATCCACGCTGCGGGCCAGGATCGTAAGGCAGTCTGTTAAAGATCGTGTGCGCTTGATCAGCTGCTTTTGTGACCACCGTTAAGGGCTCGATCAATACCGCGACGTCAGCCAGAGCTCGCGGTACTCTTACCAGATATGCTTCCTCTTCGACGACCCAGTCCGTCAAGAATCCGTCTGCGCCTTTAATACCGCGCTCGGTAAAGTCGCCGGTTAAGCAGAAATCAGGCCGTCCGGCCTGGCATGCTCGGCATTCCGCGTGCGGGCAGGGCCGGCGGACCAGGGCAACGACTAGGTCGCCCGGTTTAAAGCCTCGGACTCCCTGCCCCACTTCGATGACTTCCGCTAGCGACTCATGTCCGAGAACCAGGTGATCCGATCCCGTAGGAGGGCTACCATATTCGAAGGAACCGATCTCCCTGTCGGTACCACAGAGGCCTACCTCGTGCACTCTGAGAAGCACCTGGCTTGCGCCCTGCAGCTTTGGTTGGGGCAGATCGACGAGTTGAAGCTTTTTCTTCGATGGGAACACTGCCAAAGCCTGCATGGAGTAACCTCAAGCAACCTACGAGCGGTGGCCTAGCCACGATGCTCGGGTTATTGCGCTGATGTTCAAGCAGCAATGCCGATCGGCATAGCGACCTTGTTCACTGGAGAAAGTGGCGTTTTCCCTTTCAAGACACGGACGGCTTCCTCAGACGCAAACTTTCGAACGATCTGAATCGATTGCTCGGAATAGTAAGCCGCATGAGGAGTGATAATGACGTTTTCCAAGCTGAATAGCGGGTTCTTCGGTTCCCAGTGTGCCTGCTTCGCAGGCTCTTCTTCGATGTCGTCCAAGCCAGCTCCAGAGAGCCAACCATCGATGAGCACCCGATACAGGTCGTCATCTTTTACGATCGGCCCTCGTGCGGTGTTGACAAGGATCGATCCCTTTTTCATCCGGCGGAGTTCTGCTTCGCTGAATCTGCCTCGTGTCTCCTCGGTCAAGGGAGCTTGAATTACCAGGTAGTCGGATTTAGCCAGCAACTCTTCGAAGGATACGAGGGGCACTCCTTCTTGAGCGGCCTCGTTCTGATCCGCGTATGGGTCGCAAGCGATAATGTTCTTGACGCCGAATCCTCTCATCCGGCGGGCAACTTCCTTGGCAATTGCGCCAAAGGAGTACAGGCCCACAGTGCCCTCCTGGAATCGCTGAATCGGCCTTCCTGTCTGCCACTCCCATTCCCCAGCTCGCGTCGCGTGATCATATTGCGGGAGCTTCCGGACCAAAGCCATGAGCAGAGCGACAGCATGATCGGCGACTTCGTTCATGCACCAATCATTCGGAACATTGGTTACAACAATGTTCCGACGGGTCGCTTCCTCAACATCCACGATGTCCACCCCGATTCCATAACGAGCGATGATCCTGCACCGCTTGAAACTGTGGATCGCGCGCTTCCCGATCTCCGCGTATTGCGTCAGCACGGCATCGGCATCGGATGCAACCTTGATGACCTCGTCCTCACTCTTCGCTTGTGCCGCGACCAATTCAAAACCCGCTCCCGTAACAATGGATCGTTCGATATCGACATCGCCATAGTCGTAGTCGGCAACAACCACTTTGGGCTTGCGATTCGCGCTCATCTTTTCCCTCCTGAGATCTATGCGCGCTTTCTCTCGGCCAGCTCGACATGGGCCAGGTTCTTGTGGTGGCTCACGGGTTCAGCGGCTGCCGGAACCGCATCATGGCTCACTCCATTGCGAGGCGTCATCAACCCACCCTGCGAGGAACTTGTGGCGACTCGAGAGTAAAGCGACAGAATTCCACGAGTGTGCCGGAAGGGCGGCGGGGCCCAGTGCTCCCGACGTTTGGCGAGAGCTTGCTCTACCGCGCGAGGTTCCATGGATTTCTTCCCCATGCCTACGATTCCCAGGCGCCGCTCTGGAATGTTGACTTCGATTAGGTCGTCTTCTTCCACCAGAGCGATGGGACCACCGTCGATCGCTTCCGGCGTGACATGTCCAATGCAGGGACCCTTCATCGCACCGGAGTAACGTCCATCCGTTATGAGAGCGGTGGTGTGGTTAAGAGCTGGGTCGGCGGCGATAATCGCGGAGGCAAAGTACATCTCGGGCATTCCGTTGGCGCGGGGGCCTTCGTAGCGGATCACGACGACTTCGCCGGGAGCGACCTTCTTTGCTCCGTGGCGTCCGATCAGGCAATCCAGGGCTTCATCCTCGGTGTCAAACACACGAGCCGAGCCCGTGTGAACTCGCATCTCCTGCGGCACAGAAAATGCCTTGATCACCGCACCGCCCGGAGCAATGTTTCCCTTAAGAATTGCAATGCCTCCCCCTGCGCCGAACGGGTTGGAACGGGGCCGAATGATTTCGTCCAGCGTGATCTTGTAGTTGTGCAGGTAGCCGATCCGTTCCTCGAAGAATCGGCTTTTCTCGATTTCCGAGAGATTTTCACCCAGAGTCTTTCCGGTCACTGTGAGGCAATCCAGATGAAGGAGATCTCTCAATTCGAGCATCAGCCGGGGAAGTCCGCCGGCGTACCAGAAGTATTCAACCGGATAACGTCCCGTGGTCTTCACGTTGGCAAGTACGGGAACCAGGCGATGTATGCGATCGAAATCGAAGATCGTGATGTCGACACCTGCTTCGTAGGCAATCGCCGGAAGATGAATCAGCGCGTTGGTGGAGCCGCCTGTGGCGGCATGAATGATGATGGCGTTCTCGAAAGCCTTCTTGGTCAGGATGTCGCGAGGGCGGATGTCTTGGTTGATAAGCCGCACGCTCGATTTGCCCGTCGCCCGCGCGTACCGCAGATGCTTGGTCAGAAAAGAAGGGGTGAGAGCAGTCCCAGGCAAGGCCAGACCCATCGCCTCCGCCATGACTTGTCCGGTGCTGGCGCTGCCCATGAATTGGCAGGCCCCGCAGGTAGGACAGGCGGTTTGCTGGCGGGATTCTAAGTCTGCGCGCGGTATCTGACCGCGCTCAACCGACATCCCGATTTCCCACGTTTGGTCGGATGTAACGTAATCGGGGGCATTGAGTTGAGTGCCGCCAGGGAGGAAAATCGAAGGAAGATTGCAGCGAGCCATGGCAAGCAGGTGTGCGGGGACGGACTTATCGTTTCCCGAAATCACGACCATCCCGTCGTGAGGATGGCCGAGGGCATGAATTTCAACCATTGCGGCCATCACATCGCGGGAGACAAGCGAATAACTCATCCCAGAAGTGGCTTGCACGACACCATCGCAAATATCGCTGACTGTGAAAACCGCCGGTTTGCCTCCCGCTTCAAAGATTCCGTTGTTTACCTCGGTGATTAAAGGCTCGAAATGAAACGTACCTGGGTGACCCATTCCCCACGCGCTCTCGACCAATACTTGCGGCTTCGCAAGGTCTTCTTCCGTCCAGTTCATCCCTAGGCGGAGGGCGTCTCCCTGGTGGTTGTGGGTTCGGAGTTCCTGACTGCGAAGGTGCCTAGTTTTTGCCATCTCTTGATTCTCTGTCTCTTAAGACCAGTTTTGGCGAGACATAGGGACCGGCGGCCGGCCATGTCACCGCGAAATCTAGGTGAGGCTCGAGGAACGCCAGATGGATTCAAAAGCCAGTGAGAGACTAGCGATCTCTAAATGTCAGCGTTCCCGGGCGGTTCTGGAAGTTTGGCAAGACACATTCGTCGCAAAAGCCTCGGCTGGCTGCGAGTCCACGCAATGGGTTTGCCCCTGATTCCCGCGAAGAACGACAGCGTTCGACGGGGGGGGAACAGGCGTGACTCTGCTGCCGATTCAATGCGCAAAGTTCTTAGAATTTCATGTTGAATGCTCCCATTCAATTCTCACCGCTGAAGTTACAGAAAAGCCGTAGTTCGTGGTGCCGGGAAGAGCGTTTTACCGTCCTCGATGGGAAGATCAAGGATGGAACTGCGCTCCATATATTGTTCAAATTTGCTTGTTAGATGCAGCGACAAATGTGACCGTATGTTCGCGGGTGATGAAAACGTGCTCTGACTCCGATTCAGGACAGCTCACGTCGATGAGTTGACCAGAACGGGATGGGATCTGAACTATGACATCGTTCTGCATCGCCTCAATCCCGCGGCATTGCTTTGCCGTTTAGTCAGTTGAAAATCGTGCAGATAGCCAAGCGCAAACGTCCAAGGCGGTGGTGGTGTAAACAGAGAAGCGAGTGCAGCAGCTGATTTGGATGTGCGGAGTTCAAGAGCCTGTACGGGGAGAGGCTTTCTTGCCTGCCGGCTGCCCTGGTCCTGACCGGCTGCGGGCTATCGCCAGGTCGGGTTGCAGGGTAAAGCGATTGCGAGATAAGATTTGGCGCTACTGATAGCTTCCGTCGAGGTTGTGCGATTTCTACCGGTCCCATTCAGTTGCAAAGATCCTCGAGTGCTCAGCCAGAGCCCTTCCCTCAAAGACTTGCATTCACAGCACCCGCTTTGGGCCGCTATCTACTGCAGTTCACCATCGTTTTTGTCGGCTATGTCATCGCAGGGAAACTTGGTCAAGCAACGACAAACATTCGAAGCAGTAATCTTGGACCGGTATGGCCTGCGTATGGAATTGCATTGGCGGCCATCCTGATATGCGGCTATCGAATATTTCCGGCGGTACTGTCCGCTGCGTTCCTTGTTGCCTTCCTCAGCCCTGAGCCAGGGCTGACCGCGCTCGGACAGGCCGCCGGTGCGACCCTGGCTGCCTTGACCGGAACTTTTCTCCTACGCCACATTGCGAACTTCGACAATTCGATTTCACGCGTACGCGATGCACTCGCCTTCGTTTTGTTAGGCGGGCTGGTCAGCGCGATGGTGAGCGCGTCCATCGGAACGCTGGTTCTACGCGCCAGCCAAGTCCATCCCTATTCTGGGCTGGCCTCTGCCTGGTTGATTTACTGGCTGGGCGACTGTACCGGGGCTCTCCTGGTGACCCCACTCGTCCTGGCGGGTCCCACTCTTACTAAGATTCGAGGGTGGATGCGAGTAGCGGAATTGCTCCTCCTCCTAACCATCCTCGTGGGCGCTTGCGTCGCGATCTTTGATGATCTACCGGTCGTGCCTGCCAGAATGATGGCATTTGCCATATTGCCTATCGTCATCTGGGCAGCCATCCGTTTTGGCGTAGGCGGTGCTGCGCTCTCGATATTCTTGGTTTCGACCGTAGCCACGGTGGAGACGGCCCTCGGGTCCGGATCCTTTGCCGGCAGCACGCCATTTTGGGATGGTCTCCAATTAGACGCGTTCTTCACGGTGCTGTCTCTGACAGGTCTGACCTTCGCTGCGCTGTATTCAGAGCGGGAACGAGCAGAACGCGATCGCGAGCAAAGTCTGCGAGAACAAGTGGCGATGGAAGTGCGGCTCCAAAACGAAGAGCGGTTGCGAGATAGCGAAGAACGGCTGCGGCTGGCACAACAAGCAGCGCGCATGGGAACCTTTGAAACCAATCTCAAGACCGGAGTGAACACCTGGAATTATGAATTGGAAGCGCTTTACGGTTTGCCAAGGGGCGGGTTCGGTGGAACTCAAGCTGCCTTCGAACACCTGCTTCATCCTGAGGATCGGGCGGCAGTGAAAAAGCTGGTCGAGCAGGCGATGGAAACCGGGAAGTCGGTTAACGGGGAATGGCGTGTGATCTGGCCAGATGGAAGCACCCATTGGATCGCTGGACACTGGCAGGTCTTCCGAGACGAAACCGGTGTTCCCTTGAAAATGATCGGCGTCAATGTCGACATCGCCGACCGCAAGCAGTCTGAGGCAGCCCTGGCGGGGATGACCCAAAAGCTGATCGAAGCGCAGGAACAAGAGCGTTCCCGAATCGGGAGAGAACTCCACGACGACATTACGCAGCGGCTGGCATTGTTGTCGCTGCGAATGGAAAGCGTGGAAGACAAACCGGCCGAGATGCAGAATAACCTCCCCAATTTCCGAAAGGAAGTTCTGGAGATCTCGCAGGACGTCCAGGCTCTATCGCACGAACTGCACTCTTCCCGACTCGAGTATCTGGGACTAGCGGCAGGAATGAAAAGCTGGTGCGGGGAGTTTGCCGATCGTCACAAGGTGGAGATGAGTTTCAGCAGCAAGATCTCTTCTGATCCGCCCCTCCCGGTGGGGCTCGCTCTGTTTCGAGTTCTGCAAGAAGCGTCCTCCAATGCCAGCAAACATAGCAGGGCTAGAAATATCGATGTCCAGCTATGGGATGACCCAAGCGAGATTCACCTCATGGTGATTGATTCAGGTAATGGGTTCGACGTTGACGCCGCTTCCCAAGGAAAAGGCCTAGGTCTTACGAGTATGCGTGAACGGGTGCGTCTGTTGAACGGCACGATTAGCATCGTGTCCAAAGCGGGAACGGGGACGGCCATTCACGCTTGTATCCCGCGTACCCAGGGGGCGCCGTCCTCGTTAGCGGCGGCGAGTTAGAAGTTAGAAGAAAGAGCCGAAACCGCATTCGGTCTCAATGAGTTCCCGAAATCAGCGCCACGATCCAGGAAAGCTGCATTGCCTGTGCGCTTACGGTTGCTTCGACCAGAAAGTGACCGGCCATACTGCTACTGATAAAACGCCTTCCTTCTAGGACAGCTCGGATGCCGGATAATAGTTCCCTTCTCACATCGATCTTGACGAGGTAGCCGTTTCCGCCGTTATCCATCGCCTTATGGGCTATGTCCGCGGAGCGATTCTCGCTAACGAATAAAATCTTTGTCTCTGGGGAGGATTCGTGAACCAGTTTGGCAGCCTCAATTCCGTTGGTAGAAGCCAGGCCGATGTCCATCAGAACCACATCTGGCCGGAGACGTTCCACCTCTTCAACGATATGGGTGCCGTCGGAAAGCTCTCCCACGATTTCCAATTCACGGTCCCGTCCCAGCTCTGCGCGGAAGAAATCCCGCCACGGCTCGAAGTCTTCCACCACGAGGATTCGAATGGATGTTTTCACCGTACCTCCAGATCAATAAGGGGGAATGTCGACCGAGTGATTACGCTTTCTGTGATGGCCGGGAGAATAGCCGCAAATTGTGCCGCGCGTCAAGCAGAGATCCTTTCGCCAAAGGCTTGAAAAATGACTTTGTTGGTGTTGGGTGAGTTTTCTCGGATCGCCCCTATCGTCCGGCTTCCCAATTTCTTTCTTTGCAGTATTTGACTAAGCGTATCCACGAAAAATCCAGACTCGGGTCTGGTTGCGTCGAAGGTGGCAACCCAGGCGAGTCCCCTTGAAAGACACCGCTCCGTGTCTTCCCGGCGTGGTGCATGGAATAAAAGAAGACTCAAATCCTGGGACCCGCAACTTTCTAGCCTCCACCCAACAACCAGTTGTCGAGACGTGAACGTTGAGGATCGCACCCAAGCCGCGGTCACCGCCCTCCGCCGAGGGCTCGTCCATTTGTAGGGCTAGGAATGGAGCCTGACGTTCAAAGGTAAGGATTGCCCGCCTTGATCTTCCCCTGTTTAATCGCCTTTCTGAACATCTCGTAGTCACGAGTCGTCTGGTCGGCATAGATCAACGAAAATTTTGCCAAGGCTTTGTCCCAGCGATCGTTTGATCCCAGATATCCGGCCAGCACCGCAGCGTCTCCCGACCGTGCATGACCTTTGGCCAGCACTTCGCCGCAAGTAGTGGCATATTCGATCAATCCCGCTCCCTTAAGCTCGTCGCCTCGAATCGACGCCTTGTGATCTTTCAGCTGCCGAACCAAGAATTCACGGCCTTCAAGCGAGGTCCACCCCAGCATCATGTCGGATTGGACCTCGAACAAGCGCTGGCCAAGAACCACACGTTTTCCCTGATGGATAGCCGACTCGGAGGATCTAACGTAGGGCGAATAAGCAAATGGAAGGGCTTGCTTCACCTGCAGAAATAGGGGATCCCGGGTGCCATCCCCGGCAAATTCGAGGACGACAAAGTCGTAGGTTCCGACGCTGCCGGTGCCGACAACCTTAAATGCGACGTCCACGGGACGATAGAAGCGTAGGACCTGTTGGCTACACTCTGAGAGGCTCCTCTGGTATGACTGCAAAAAATTCAGCACCTGGCCCGCGACTGGTTTTCCGACGCGCCTGAGAATAGGCGGGACGCTCTTGAAACGTCGCATGCTGCCTTGCCCGAGGGTGAGTTTCGCCAGAGTGCGGTCCGGCGTTTCCCGCACGGCCCGCTGCAAGACCGAACTGCCTGTCCTCCCCAAAAACTGGCGGTGCGTCCTATATTTATGCACTCCAATGCAGGTCATTCGGGAGAATTCCTGCAGTTTTGCGCGGTAGATCGCGGCACAGGCCAGGACGGCGTCACGGGATCGCCGGTCAGAATCGCCGGCTTCTCGGCCAGCCAGAACCAGACTGGTCGCGAGGCGACGCACGTCCCATTCCCAAGGGGCACGAATGGTTTCATCAAAGTCGTTGATATCGAACACCAGCCGCCCATCGGGTGCGGAATAGGCACCCAGATTGCGCACGTGAGCATCGCCGCAGATCTGAACAGCGATTCCGGCTCGGGGCAGAGTAGAGAGATCGGCGGCCATAACCGCGACATTCCCGCGGAAGAAACCAAACGGGGAAACCGCCATTCGCGCCATCTTGATGGGGATGAGTTCTGGGATGCGTTCCTGATTGAGCTGAAGGATGATTTCAATGGGATCATGGCGGCGCTTGCTGACATCCCATTTTGCATGATCCGAGCGCCTAAGCTTGCTGCGTAGATTGCGGCCATACTGAAGCCGATCTTTGACGCTTTCAGTGTTTTCGATCACGTAACTACCCGCGAAAAATGTAGGAGGATGATAGCTTTTGAATGTCACCCCGTCCAGTTATCTGCCCAAGAGCAACTGTTTGATCAGCGGGCTACTTACAGGGTGATACCTCCAGGTGGAAGAGAGAATTCTTCCCCGAGAGGCACGCTTCCCCAAAAAGTTAGGAGGCTTTTTGTTTTCGTGCCGGGACTCGGGGAGGAACCAGATTCTACCATGCACTCCCTTGCCCGGCTCAGGGGGAAAAGGTCAAACCACGGGAGTGATCCCTTTTGCCGCGGTCACAGACGAATTCCACCTCCGAGGATATCGCCCGAACACCCTTGGAGCATGGGCAAAATAGAGGGATTACGGTTTCCCCTGCAGCGGCATCTAAGGTCTCTTTCGCTCCGTAAATAGCACAAGCGGCCTTGCTTGGGTTTCGTTATCAACAACAAACTGTTCCACGTTGCTCTCGGAAACCGAGTTGCCGCCGTTTGAGGGGACTGCAGATTGGACAATCACACCCAACCAATTGTCTGGCCAGGCAGGCCGTATCCGCTGGGCGCGACATGGGACGGCGAGGGCGTCAACTTCGCAATTTTTTCCGAGTCGGCAGAGAAGGTCGAACTGTGCTTGTTTGACCGGTTGGGGCGGCGGGAAACTCATCGCATAGCAATCCGGGAGCACACCGACCAGGTTTGGCACTGTTATCTTCCCGAGGTGCGCCCGGGGCTGCTCTATGGATACCGTGTACACGGGCGTTACGAGCCGGCGAGAGGTTTAAGGTTCAATCGTAATAAGCTGCTGCTCGATCCTTACGCCAAACAGATCTACGGCGGCATGAAGTGGCACGATTCCCATTTTGGGTACAAGGTGGGACATCGGAACCACGACCTCTCCTTTGACCGCCGGGATAGCGCGCCGGGCATGTTGAAGGGAGTGGTCGTAGACCCTGCTTTCACCTGGGGGGCCGATCGGCCGCCCCGGACTCCGTGGCACAGCACGGTGATCTACGAAGCCCATGTCAAAGGATTTACGATCCGTCACCCCAACATCCCTCCGCCGCTGCGAGGAACCTATGCAGCATTAGGTACCGCTCCGGTGATCGATCACTTGACACAGTTGGGTGTCACAGCCGTCGAATTGATGCCGGTGCACGCATTCATTGACGACCGAGGTTTGGTTGAACGCGGTCTGCGAAATTACTGGGGATACAGCTCCATCGGGTTCTTCGCTCCCGAACCGCGGTACTGCGCAACCGGCAACATCAGCGAGTTCAAAACCATGGTCAAGAGCCTGCATTCGGCAGGCATCGAGGTCATCCTCGACGTGGTTTATAACCACACCGCCGAAGGCAATCACCTGGGACCGACACTTTCGTTCAAGGGAATCGACAACCCGGCGTATTACCGGCTGGTTGCCGACAATCCTCGCTATTACACGGACTACACCGGCACCGGCAATACTTTGAACATGCGCCATCCGCGTGTACTGCAGATGATCATGGACAGCCTGCGGTACTGGGTTCTGGAAATGCATGTGGACGGGTTTAGGTTTGATCTAGCGGCAACCCTTGCGCGCGAGTTGCATGAAGTGGATCGCCTGGGTGCATTCTTGGACATCATTCATCAGGATCCAGTGCTATCCCAGGTGAAGCTCATCGCGGAGCCATGGGATTTAGGAGAGGGCGGATATCAAGTCGGGAAGTTCCCTGTAGGCTGGGCGGAGTGGAACGACAGGTATCGGGACACGGTGCGCTCTTACTGGAAGGGTGACGGCGGTTTGATCGGCGAGCTAGCATACCGAGTCACCGGGTCGAGCGATCTCTACGCCCAAAGCGGCCGCCGGCCATACGCCAGCGTCAATTTTGTAACTGCCCATGATGGCTTCACGCTCGAGGACCTGGTTAGCTACAACTCAAAGCACAACGAAGCAAATGGTGAGGACAACCACGATGGCACAGACAACAACCGCAGCTGGAATTGCGGCGTTGAGGGAGCTACGCAAGATCCCGAGATAAATCGTCTGCGGGCCCAACAGAAGCGCAATCTCATGGCGACGCTGCTGCTCTCTCAGGGCGTGCCCATGCTGCTGGCGGGGGATGAGTTGGGACGCAGTCAGCTCGGAAACAACAACGCTTACTGTCAGGACAACGCGATCAGCTGGCTGGACTGGAACCCCGAACATATCGATCACCAAATGCTCGCATTTGTCCGCCAGTTGCTTGCTTTGCGAAAGCAGCACCCCGTATTCCGCCGGCGGAAGTTTTTTCAAGGCAGACGAATCAAAGGAGCGGAAATCAAAGACATTGTCTGGTATCGCCCTGACGGGGGGGAAATGACCGATGAAGAGTGGAACCAGGATTTCGCGCGTTGCTTGGGAATGGTCCTTTCCGGGGTTGCCATCGACGAGGAGAATGAAAGAGGGCAGCGCATCTCAGACGACAATTTCACCCTTCTCCTCAATGCACACTTCGAACAAATTCCGTTCGTGTTGCCGGTTCCTCCCGCCGGCGCGGGCTGGGTCGCGCTGATTGATACCTCATGCCAATTGTCGGGTCAGGTCAGCAGATTCCATTTCGGCAATGACTCCTATCCTCTGCAGGCACGATCCCTGGCGCTACTAGTCGAGCGGGCCACCAACCGGGTGCGCGGCGAAGACCGGAGGCGAACTTCCGCTGTATGAAACGCAAGCACGTACTGCCCTTCGGCGCAGAGCTTCTTTCGCAGGGGGACACCCGCTTCAGGTTGTGGGCTCCCAAGGCGAGTTCCGTGGAGCTAGAGCTTTCCGCATCCGGAGATCTCATTCGAATGGCGGCGCGGGAGCAAGGGTGGTTTGAAGTTGAGACCGCCGCCCGGGCCGGAACTCAATATCGATTCAGAATTGATGGCGAGCACCGCGTTCCCGATCCTGCGTCCCGGTTCCAGAGGGAAGGGGTTCATGGCGCGAGTGAGGTCCTAGATCCGAACAGCTTTGAATGGGAAGACGAAGCCTGGCGGGGCAGGCCCTGGGAGCAGACGATCCTGTATGAGCTGCATGTGGGGACATTTTCCCCTGAGGGCACATTTGCGGGTGCCGAACGAAGGCTCGACTATCTGGCACAGCTGGGAGTGTCGGCGATCGAACTCATGCCGGTAGCTTGCTTTCCCGGAAAGCGAAACTGGGGATATGACGGCGTACTGCCCTATGCACCGGCGCAATCGTACGGCCGGCCCGAGGATTTAAAGCGGTTGCTAGACTCCGCTCACGCCAAGGGTCTAATGGTATTCCTCGACGTGGTTTACAACCACTTCGGTCCCGAAGGAAATTACTTGTGGCTTTATGCTCCACAATTCTTCACCGATCGTCATCGCACACCATGGGGAGAAGCAATCAATTTTGATGGTGACCACAGCCGAACCGTCCGCGACTTTTTCCTGCACAACGCCCTCTACTGGCTAGAGGAATACCATTTCGATGGCCTTCGGTTCGACGCAGTTCACGCCATAAAAGACGATTCCCGCCCCGACATTCTCACCGAGCTCGCGGAAACGATTCGAAGGAAATTAGCCGGCCGCGAAATTCATCTGGTTCTGGAGAATGACAACAATGCCGCTCGATATCTGGAGCGGGAGGGCAACAGACGCCCACGCTGGTACAGCGCTCAGTGGAACGATGACATCCATCATGCCGCGCACGTGCTCGTGACCGGAGAGCGCGATGGATATTACGCCGAGTACGGGGATGATCCCGCGGCTAAGCTCGGCCGCTGTCTCACCGAGGGATTTGCCTGGCAAGGCGAAGGTTCGCCCTTTCGAGGCGGGGCCGCGCGTGGTGAGCCGAGCCGTAATCTTCCGCCGGAGTGTTTTGTTTCTTTCCTGCAAAATCACGATCAGGTTGGAAACCGCGCTTGCGGAGAGCGTGTCGCTTGCCTCAGCAGTTCGGCTGCGCTGAGAGCTCTCGCGGCGGTTCTGCTGCTCGCACCGTCCCCTCCTTTGTTATTCATGGGCGAAGAATTCGGCGCGACCACGCCATTTCTGTTTTTTTGCGATTGGTCCGGGAGCCTAGCCGACAAAGTTCGCAATGGAAGGAGGGAGGAGTTCAGAAAGTTTGAGCGCTTCAGCAGCCCTGAAGCGCAGCAACAGATTCCCGATCCCAATCTCCTGCCTACATTTCTAGCATCAAAACTCGATTGGAATTGTCTCGAGCGGCCTCCGCACGCGGAATGGCTGAAGATCTACCGCGAGCTGCTTGCCGTTCGTCGGCATAAGATCGTGCCTGTCTTGAAGGAAATCGTCCCGGGAGCGGCCCGCTATCAGACTCTTGGGCGGGAAGCAGTGTTGGCTTCATGGGAACTCACCACGGGCGGCAGTCTCGGGTTGTTCGCCAACTTCGGACAAGAGCCGGTACTTGCCCCCCATGAGCCCAAAGGCAGTCCGGTTTATGCCACTTTCGCGCAAGCCGAACTCAACCCGAGGCAGATGCCTGGGTTTTCGGCAGCCTGGTTCCTGAACGCATGAAAGATCCTGAGATTCCACAATCGACGTACCGCCTGCAGTTTAATCGGGAGTTCACCTTCTCCGATGCTATCCAGGTTATCCCTTATCTGGCGGAACTCGGGATTTCGCACTGTTACGCTTCTCCCTACCTGCGCGCCCGGCCGGGTAGCCTGCACGGATATGACATTGTCGACCACCGCCAGATCAACCCAGAGATCGGAACCCCAGAGGAGTACGAGCGCTTTGTTGCTGGGTTGCACGAGCACGGCTTGGGACAGATCCTGGACATCGTGCCCAACCATATGGGAATCATGGGCAGCGACAACGCCTGGTGGCTCGATGTTCTCGAGAATGGACAAGCTTCCGCCTACGCTGACTTCTTTGATATTGACTGGTACCCGCTGAAGGGCGAATTGCAGGGCAAGGTTCTGGTTCCGGTGCTGGGGGACCAGTACGGAACGGTTCTCGACCGAGGTGAACTTAGGCTAACCTTCGATCAGGCGGGCGGTGAATTCAGCGTTGTCTACTTTCATCACCGCTTTCCGATCGATCCCCGAGAGTATCCCCGGATCTTAAGCAATCGTCTCGGCGAGCTCGAAGACCGGCTAGGCGCACAAAATGAAGATATGCTTGAACTGCAGAGCCTGATCACGGCCTTCGAGCACTTGCCCACCAAAGAAGAGTCTTCCCCCGAGAAACGCGCCGAGCGCATTCGAGATAAGGAGATCCATAAGCGGCGTCTTGCTTCCTTGTGTTCCCGCTCGGGGGTCATCGCAGAGTTTCTGGAGAGGACGGTCGCGAGGATCAATGGCTCCCGCGGAGACAGCGGTTCTTTCGATCAGCTGCACGAAGTCATTAAGAAGCAGGCATTTCGCTTGGCTTATTGGAGAGTGGCCGCCGACGACATCAATTATCGACGGTTCTTCGATGTCGATGATCTGGCCGCGCTCCGGCAGGAGGACGAACGGGTTTTTCAGCAGACCCACGAGTGCATTTTGCGGCTGCTGCATGTAGGAAAAATCGACGGGCTGCGGATCGATCACCCCGACGGACTGTATGATCCTCAGCAATATTTCACCCGCTTGCAGCACGCCGGCAACGGGCCAAAGCACCACTACATCGTTGCCGAAAAAATTCTTACCGGCGGCGAGGAGATTCCTGAAAACTGGCCGATCGAGGGGACCACAGGCTACAACTTCCTCAACCTGGTAAACGGGTTGTTCGTCGAGGGGGCGAACGAAAAAAAGCTGAATTGGATTTACCGAAGGTTCATTGGTGAGAACGTCAGCTTCGAAGACCTGGTCTATCAATCGAAGAAGCTCGTGATCGATGCCTCCCTCAACAGCGAACTCAACCTGCTTGCGAGCGAGCTCAGCCGCATTGCGCTTGCCGAGCGGCATACCTGTGATTTCACCCTGAAGAGCTTGCGTGATGCGCTCACCGAAATCGTGGCCCTGTTTCCCGTGTACCGGACTTACGGCAACGAGCAAGCTCTATCCGAGAGCGACCGGGCCTATATCAATCAGGCCCTGAATCGTGCCCTTTCAAAGAACAGCGCGGCCGAGCCCTCAGTCTATGAATTCATTCGCGAGCTCTTGCTGCGTGAGCGACTGGAAGGCAGGCCTAAGTACTATCAGAACGCGGTGGTTCGTTTTGCCATGAGGTTTCAACAGTACACCAGCGCTCTGATGGCGAAAGGTCTGGAGGACACTAGCTTTTATCGCTATAACTGCCTTGTTTCGTTGAATGAGGTGGGCGGTAATCCTCTCAGGTTTGGGGTGGTGGCAGAAGAATTTCATCGGCAAATGGCCAAGCGTCGAGAGAATTGGCCGCACGAAATGAGCACCACTTCCACTCACGATACCAAGCGTTCGGAAGATGTGCGCGCCAGGATTAATGTCCTGGCAGAGATGCCGCTCGCTTGGCACCGGCACCTGAGGAGGTGGCGTCAACTCAATCGCGACCAGAAGATACGCCTGGCTACTGGCGAGGCTCCCGACGCAAACGACGAGTATCTGCTTTATCAGACACTGGTAGGCGCCTGGCCTGTCGAGTCGCCTGATTTGCCGGATCAGACTTTCGTGCGCCGAATCAGCGAATACATGCGAAAAGCCATGCGCGAAGCGAAAAGCCACACAAATTGGGCCAATCCCAACGAAGCCTATGAGAGGGGAGTGCGCGCTTTCATCGAAGCCGTTCTGCAATCCAGAGATTTTTGCGAAAGTTTTGTGCCCTTTCAAAGAGACACCGCTTATTTCGGAATGCTGAACAGTCTCTCCCAAACGTTGATCAAGCTGACCGTTCCCGGAGTGCCGGACATCTATCAGGGCACTGAGATATGGGACTTCAGTCTGGTGGATCCAGATAACCGTCGCCCAGTGGATTACAAGCAGCGGTCTGCAGCCCTGCAGGAACTGAAAAAGTCAGCCGCCGGGGATGAGTGCTCTCAGAGACAGTTGTGCTCCATGACTCAAAATATGCAGGATGGCCGCATCAAATTGCACACCATTTCTGCCACCCTCAGGTTGCGCAAGGAACGGCCGGACCTGTTTCGTGAAGGTGAGTATCTCCCGCTTGTGGTCGGTGGAGACAAGTCCAGGCACGTCTTAGCGTTCGCGCGAAGATTCGAGAATCAGTGGCTGATCGTGGCCGTTCCGCGGCTTTGCGCCGAATTGCTGGAGTCGAAGCGTCACCTGCCCTGCGGCATGGACATTTGGCGACAAACTAAAGTGGAGCTTCCTGGCGGGTCTCCCCTGAAGTTTCACAACGCGTTGACAGGCGAACGGGTAAATGCCGCGGAGGATACCCTGCCCCTTTGCCTGCTGGCGGGCGAGTTGTTCGGGAAGTTTCCCCTTGCCCTGCTCGTCGGATCGTCCTAAGTGGAACTCGCTCGAAAGGGGTGCATTCTCGGGGTTTCTTCAGAACGGCCCCAAGGAAATGCATGCCAATGCCGTGCCTGCCCAGGCGAAGCGCCGCCGCCGAAAACCTTGCAATTCGTAACAAAACAATGTAAAAGGAAACTTCGCGGAGAAGGGCATGTCTCGAGCGAATGGAATGCTGAACGAAGAGCGCCGGCGCGAGATCCTGCAACTGCTTGGGCGCGACGGCCGCGTTCTGGTGAAAGACCTTTCCGCGCGCTTCCGGACGTCACAAATTACCATCCGCAAGGACTTGGAGATCCTCCACGGCCGGGGGTTGGTGCATCGCACGCATGGGGGTGCGCTGACTCCATCGACTGGTGCGATGAATGATCTTTCGGTGCAAGAGAAAGAGAAGTTGCGCCGGTTGGAGAAGATCCGGATTGCACAAGCGGCCGTCCGAATGGTGGAGGAAGGTCAATCGCTGCTGCTCGACTCCGGTACGACCACACTGGCGATTGCGCGCGCGTTGCGCAATTTCCGCAATCTGACGGTGATCACGAACGCGGTGAACATTGCGGCCGAGCTCGCGAATTCGGAAATCGAAGTCATTCTCACTGGCGGAACGGTCCGCAAGAATTCCTTCTCGCTGGTGGGGCCGCTGGCGGAGGAAACCCTTCGGCAACTCAGTGCAGACGTGCTTTTTCTGGGAGTGGACGGTTTCGACACGAGGTTGGGCCTGAGCACCCCAAACCTGCAAGAGGCCAAAGTCAACCGGGTCATGGTGGGTATCTCGAGAAAGGTAGTGGCGGTTTGCGATTCGAGCAAGTTTTCTCGCCGCAGCCTTTCTTCGATCGTTCCCCCCAATGCAATCCATCACGTGATTACCGACAGAAAGATTTTGAAATCAGACCAGCAGAACCTAAAGGACTTTGGAGTCCAGGTCACGATCGTCTAGTGGGAGCCTCATGGGACTTATTCAGGTAGAGCCGCAGACGCACATGGAGCGGGAGATTTTCTCGCAGCCAGAATGCTGGAGCGAATGCCTGGGTGCTTTGAAGATCGATCCTGTGGTAAGCGCGATCGCATCCGGCACTGATCCAGATGCGGAATGGCTTTTCGTTGGATGTGGTACGAGCTATTACTTGGCGCTCGCGGCGGCCGCGAGTTTTACCGCAATCTGTGGGCGCCCGAGCCGCGCCTTGCCTGCTTCCGAAGTCCTTCTCTTTCCCCAGATCGTAAGCAAACGAAACCAGGTCGCGGTTTTGATTTCCCGCTCCGGTCGTACCACGGAAGCGGTGAAGGCGATGGACCTTCTCAAGGGGTATGGGGATGTAAAGACCATCACCGTGACCTGCGCTTCTGACTCTGCATTTGCAATTCGCGGGGATTATCCTCTGGTGCTTTCTGCGGCCTACGAGCACAGCACGGTGATGACACGTTCGTTCAGTTCCATGCTGCTCGGCCTGCAATTTCTTGCCGCGAGGCTTGCTCACAACTCGGCAGTTTACGAACAACTCGAGGAACTTCCCCACCTAGCCAAATCTCTTTTCACAACCGTTCCTCAGCAAGTGCAGGAGTTCGTCGCCAACCATGAATTCGACGATTACGTGTGGCTGGGCCAAGGCCCGCTCTACGGGGTGGCCTGTGAAGCCGCGTTGAAAGTCATGGAATCTTCCTGCAGCTATGCCCAGAGCTTTCATAGCCTGGAGTTTCGCCATGGGCCGAAATCAATCGCCGGCCCCAGGGCGCTCGTAGGTTTCTTTGTCTCTGAAACCGGGTATTCGGCTGAGATCGATCTGCTTGAAGAAGTTCGCGGTTTGGGATCGAAGACGTTCGTTGTCTCGCCCAAGGTTGATTCGCGCGTGAAGGCTTCTGCGGACATTCTCATTGAGGTTCCCTGTCTCGGCATGGAGTGCACACGACTTGCGCCTTCGATTCCCTGGGCCCAACTTCTGGGGCTTTACACCGGGCTGAAGAAGGGGCTGAATCCGGATTCACCCCGCAATCTGAGCCAAGTCGTGATACTCGACGAGATCTCCTAGGACCTAATTGTCCAACTTCGACATCACCATCGCCGGCGAGATCAACCTTGACTTGATCTTGTATGGGTTGCCCGGCGAACTCCCCTTAGAGCAGGAAATCCTGGCAAGCGGTCTTGAGGTCACGCTGGGGAGCTCCTCGGCCATCACCGCCCATAATTTGGCGGCACTGGGATCGAGAATTGGATTCATCACCAGGGTCGGGCTCGACCAGCTGGGTGCCATCGCACTGGACCGTCTCCGTGAGAGGGGCGTCGATCTTGGCCGCATCACTCATTCGGAAAAATCGCAAACCGGCTTGACCGTTCTGCTGACGCACGGCGGGCCGCGGCATATCCTCACCTACCCAGGATCGATGGCCGAGATGTCTCTGGCGCATCTGGATGTCGAGTATTTGAAATCAGCACGCCACTTTCATCTTTCATCCTATTTTCTGCACCGCGCCTTGATTCCTCAGATTCCAAGCCTTTTCGCGGAGCTTAAGCAGGCGGGACTCACGATTTCTCTCGATACCAATGATGATCCATCCGGCCAGTGGGCTGATGGAATCGATAGGGTGCTTCCCTATGTCGATGTGTTGATGCCGAACGAACGGGAAGCCTGCAAGCTGGCTGGAAAGGAAGACTTCAAGGACGCGGTACACAGCCTCTTGAGGGACATTCCTTTGCTGGTGGTGAAGCGCGGGGCAAAAGGTGCGACGGCGTTTACCAGCAAGGAAGAAGTCTCGGTCAAAGCCATTCCCGTTGAGGTCGTCGATCCGGTCGGCGCCGGCGACAGCTTTAACGCTGGATTCCTGCACAAGTGGACGCGCGAGAAAGCGCTCGCGGAGTGCCTTGCCTACGGCAACCTTGCCGCCGCATTTTCTACAACCAAGCCCGGAGGGACCGAGGCCTTTCGCGATGCCAACTATTGGAAGGCTTTTCTTGCCGCGCACGCCTTCCTCAGCTAGCTATTGCTTGTCGGCCTCAAGCAGCAAGCTGCCTTTAAAGTCCACCTTCAATGTGGGTGAGGAAGATTGGACTTCGCCCAGGTCTCGGTTGTTCACGTAATCCATCACCCGGTATGTTCCCGGCTGCAGTCCTCTTAACTCAATCTTTCCCTTCCATGAAGTTTGCGGACTAGCCGCGTAGAAGGCGTAGTACATGCGGCCATCCTTGTCGATCGCATATGCTTCAGGCATGTCGTAACCGTAGACGTACAGGTTCTTGAAATCTCCTTGCGAAAGCATCTTGGAGTTGTAGAGATCTGTCCATTTTTTCCAGTGCTGCTCCTTGTCAGGTGTGAGCGCCACCCTGGCGAACTTGGGATTACTCGTCGGCCAGGTAAATTTCGTACCCAGCACTCCGCCGGTACCTAAGGTCGATGAGAAGTCGCGGCCATGCTCTTGCCATTCGCCTTTCGGTTTTTTGGACATCTCAGACAATTCCACGTGATCGCCGTACACCGCCGAGGCGGGGCCGAGTACGGCTTTGTACATCTTGACCCGGCGACGTACCTGCACGCCGCCGACGGGATCGGCGGTGACCGCCTGGTTCATGTAAGGAAGCCACGCCAAGTTTGGAGCTGTACCGCACGGGCAGATCTGGGTAACGCTGTCGGGCTTCAACTCGCGAGTTGTTTGATAGATCACCCGATAGACATCGGCGACGGCGCGGATGGAATCTTCGGGTGTTTTGTGATGGTGCTTGGGGTTGTAACAGGCTGGGACGGTGTAGATATTGTCCAGCTTGTGACCGTCAAAACCCCAGTCGCGAATGAATTTCTCGGTGAGCTTCTTGTGATAATCCTGCACTTCCTTCAGCGCGGGGCACATCACCGCCAGGTCACGGAAGATGTGCGCCGGCTTGCCATCGCGATCGAGCACAAGCCAATCCGGATGCTCCTTGGCCACCTGGGACACGACATACTTGTGTGACTCCCATTTCCCCGTTCCGTTCTCAGTCGCGAGCGGATACCACCAGATTTGTGCCTTAATGTTCTGTTGATGGAAGTCATCCACCATCTTCTTGATGGAGTCGCCGGGGAAGGTTTCCTTGCGCGGCTCCCAATCGCCGTAAGTATTGAACCAGCGGTCGTCGAGCGTTGCCCAGTGGATGCCCAATTCTTTCAGCTTAGGAATCGTTCCCAACATGTCGGCAGGAGTCACATTGAATTCGTAGCCCCACCCGCACCATGCGATACCGAAGGCTTCTTGGTTAGGTTTGGCCACTTGCCATCCCTCTTTTTGCAGAGCTCGTGACCAGGTGTTTAGGGGTTCGTAGAAGTCACCCTGGTACACGGCTAGAAAGGTTCGGGGCGTCGCAAACGCATGGCCAGGCTCGATGGAGATCTCGGGCCCGACGCTCACCTTGGTATGGATGCGGCCATCGCTGGAAACTCCGACCGGGAGAGAAAGCACTTCAGGAACGGTTTCTATGTGTCCGATGGCCATACCGACGGACCTGGTCCAGAAAGCCACCACGGGAATTCCGCCCCCGACGCCTTCGTGCACCACCGCACCGAAAACGTTTGGTCGCGAGAAGTGCGCTGGAATCGGCAAAATCTCGTCTTGCCCCCATTCGTAGCTTGCGCCTTGGAAGGACCAGAGCTCGTGAGGCTTCGCCGAGGAGTCCGCGAGGGAAGCATTGATCCGGTGTTCCTGAAGCGAGACGTTGTTGAGCTTGATGGGCGCCGATCCGTTGTTTCGGAATGAGGCAGACCAGATCGCGAGAGTTGGGAAATCGTCGTATACCTCGACCGAAATTCTTTCCTCCAGAGGCGATAGGGAACTGTGTGCCAGGGCGGTGACTTGCTTGCCCGCTGGCCCGAGTTTCCCCTCGGCGTCTGTGATCGAGACGGTTGCGGGATCAATCCGGAAATCGTCGATCGGTTTTCCCTCCACAGTGGCCGTGCTTCCAGCTTGATTCGAGCTAGGGTCGTCAAGCGTCTGGTTCCCGCCGCTTCGAACAAGCGAGGCCCGAAGATAAGTTCGTGGTGAGAGTTCGAACTCCGCGGAGGAGGTCTTTATCTTTACCGAGCCATCCTCGACCTTTGTGACCTCGATGCTCGATGGCGCTTTCGCCGGAGCAGGAGATTGCGGGGTTTTCTGACAACCCGGCAAGACCGCAACCAGCAACACGGGTATTGCTCGATGAAAAATGCGCCCATGCGGGATCATTGTGCGCCTCCTGCCTTTTGACGGGCATTCTTGATCTGGTCAAACAGCCGATCAGCGTTGCCGTGATAGATCTTCTCGAGCACGGTGTCAGGCAGAGCCAGGCCATAGATCTGCCAGCGCCCTTGCCCCGGTGCATCGTAATAATCGAAATATTCGTCGTCGGTTTCGAGCCAACGGAAGTAGTTTTGGTACAGGGCAGCTTCAAAGTTGTTGTCGGTACCAAACATGATCCGGTCCTGGAAATCGGTGAACAGCTTGTACGTGCGGCGAGGCTGGCGGCCGAGTTCGGCTTCGCGAGCGCCGAACTCGATGTCGACGTTCCGGAACCTTCGCAGCAGGGCCTCGATGTTGTCGAGATTTTCCGGCCAATTGCCCACATGCAGCACGACGAAATGGGTATGAGGATGTTTCGCGATCATGCGGTCGCGCGCGGCGATCAGCTCTTCAAGCGGGGGAAACTGCGGTCCATAGAAGCTCCAGTCCGGGTGTGAAATCAGTTCTTCGTATCTTTCATTCTTGCCATCGATGGGACGGAAGAACGCTTCCGGATCTCCGATGTGGATGCTCACGGGAATGCCCAGGCGCCCACACTCTTCCCAAACCGGATCGAGCCGCGGATCGTCGATCGCAATCAGCTTTCCGCTTTTGTCACGCACCCCCAGCCCGAGCTCTTTCAGGATCTTTAAGCCGCGGGCTCCGCGGTTGACCGAATCATCCAGTTGTTTCACCATGAGCTGGCTAAAGTTCGGATCGTCGATCTTGCTCCAGTCGATCAGCGTGAAAACGTAGAAGCGGCCGGGGTAAGGCTTCACCATGGTGTCGATAATTTTCTGCAGATTGGCTCCCCATCCCCCGGTAAGAATCAGGACCGACTTGATGTTCAATTTGTCCATGAGCGCGACCGCGTCTTTCGGCTCCATCCTGCTTCCAATGCCGAGTGCGTCGTCCAAGTGCTGATGGACATCGAACACCGGAAACTTCGCACGTGCCACCGGGGTTGCCTTGACGTGCAGCGTCGACTCGGGGTGAAAGTCGCGAAGAAGAAGAGTCTGCTTTTCCTTCGCATTGGGGTCGGCCTGGTATCCGATTTGCGCGAATGCGCCGGCACAGATCAGCAGGAACAGAGTGAGGAGACAGCAGGTGTTCTTCAAAGGCCCTCCTGAATGGGCTCGCGGCCGTGGGAGACGCAGGCTGAGTCGAAATGAAACGCTCATTATCGTAAGCGTGAATAGCATGTCTTGCAAGCACCAGTCTCTTCCCGCCATCGGGCGCAGCCGTTCCGGGAAAGCCTCCCCAAGCCGCTCTGGCCAAGGGCCGAGCCGAACCTAACCTTCCTGCGAATCCAACAACTTAACCCCAAAATGTGCCCCCTCTTTGCACTCTTGATGAGTGCTGGTCGAATCGCCTTATTTCTTCCTTGACAGATAAGGCTCCGCAATACTAAAAGATGTGAGTCGAAACAAATCGAAAGATTTGACAAGTCCCCTGCGCGAGCTGCGCATTCCTTATGTTTGTTGGGTGCGCCCGAAAGGATGGGTTTATGAAAGTCCTTTTCTCCCTTCCGTGCCGTAGCTTTCTCGTACTAGTGTTTGTCATTGCAAGCTCATCCTTCCTGCTCTCGCAAGCGAGCTACACGGCGCAAATACGGGGTGTGGTGAAGGACCAAACCGGCGCCGTGATTCCCAATGCGACCGTCACCATTACCAATGACTCGACGGGCATTTCCCAGAGTGCGCATAGCGATGATCATGGGCTTTATGTCCTGCCAGGCTTGCGCCCGGCGGTTTACACCATTAAGGCCGAGGCGACAGGCTTCCGGGCGGCCGAGCAGAGGAATGTGGTGCTGCAGGTCGCGCAAGACACCTCGATTGATTTCACGCTGCAACCGCCGGGGTTGATCACCACGGTGGATGTGACTACGGCCGCGCCTCTTCTCGACACCGAGAATGCCGCACTTGGCACCGATGTCACCAACGAGTACGTGCGCGACATTCCGCTCTACAGCCGCAGCATGTTTGGACTGGTGTTCTTGGCGGGCGGGGTAACGGAAACCAGCGGTTCGGGCATTACCGACAACTACCCAACCGGCACCAATTTCGTGTCGAACGGCCAGCGCAACGCCACGGCACAAATAACGCTCGACGGAAGTCCCTTGAGCGCACCGGAACAGGGAGAGGGCGGCAACTCCAACGTTTATTACCAGCCTTCGGTCGAGATCGTGCAGGAGTTCAAAGTTCAGAACAATAGTTTCTCTGCCGAGTTCGGCAATAACGGCGGCACCATCGTGAATATGGTGATGAAGCAGGGAACCAATAGTTTTCACGGCAGCGGTTGGTGGTATGGTCAGCGCTCAACCTTTGATGCCAGAGACTTTTTCAACACCGGTGAAAAGCCGGATCATGTCCGGGATCAATATGGATTTGCCATTGGCGGACCTCTGAGGAAGAACAAGACCTTCTTTTTTGCTGATTTTGAAAAAGTTCGCCTGCAGGACCCGATCAATTTAGAGGGTATTGTGCCTACGGCTGCGGAACGCACCGGTGACTTTTCGCAATCATGGAGCCAGCAGGCCAATCCAGGCCATATTTTCGATCCGTGTCCGGGAAGCCAGGGATCGCCTACGCCGTGCCCGCACAATCAATTTCCCAACGACATAATTCCGGCGAACGAAATCGATCCCATCGGGCAGGCGATCATCAATCTCTATCCCATGCCCAACGTACAAAATGCGACATTTCCAAACCCGAACTGGCGGCAGGTCATCGTGGGAAGTGACCCGGGATGGCAAATGGACGTCAAAGTGGATCATCAGTTTACTAGCAACCACAAGATTAGCGGCCGGTACAGCCGCCACCACGATGAATATACTGCGCCCACCATCATTGGCAGTGATCAGGGGGATGGAGTTATCTACATAACCAACGCGCAGAATGGGGGTGCGGAGTACAACTGGGCGATCGCTCCGACGATGCTACTGACCAGCCGCTTCAGCGTCGACCGCGTGCACGCGCCAGGCATCAGTAACAATTACCCAACCCTCAGCGACATAGGGTTCTCGCCGGACCTGGCAGCGAATGGACTGACTCGCATGCCAACCGTCGACGTGGATGATCCGTTTCTCTCGATTTTCACGCAATGCTGTGTGGACACTCATTTCGCGCACACGCTGTACAGCTATTCATCGGCTTTGCAATGGGTGAAAGGTGCTCATTCGGTCAAGTTCGGAGGCGAACGGCGCGTTTTCTTTAACAACTTCTGGCAACCAGACAATCCAACTGGTATTTTCAATTTCTCACGAGATGTGACTACGTCGAGCCCCAACAATGGCCTAGGCTCCTCAGGTGAGGGAAACCCGTTTGCCACAATCCTGCTCGGGTATCCACATGATGCTTCGCTGCATATCGTCCCGGCCGTAGCCGACAAATCAAGCGAAACTGCTTTCTTCGTGCAAGATGATTGGAAGGTCACACCTAAGCTGACGTTAAATCTCGGATTACGCTATGAGTGGAGCACCCCCTACACCGAGCGCTACAATCGACTCCAATTCAACGATTTCAGTGGAGACACAGGAATCAGCATCCCCGTAGACCGGGATGCGAGCGGAGCCTTTCCCCAATTTGGACAGATTGGTCAGGTCCGAGGAACCAGCATCTTCCCAACTTCAGGACGACGCCACGCGCCGGTGGATCGAAACAATTTCGCTCCGCGTTTTGGTTTTGCCTATCAACTTGCTTCGAACACGGTACTACGCGGCGGAGCAGGCATTTTCTATGGCATGAACGTGGCCACAAATTTCCAGTACGCCGGTCCGGCCTTCGCGAAAACCGCGACCATGTTCTTTACCAAGGACAATTTCGATACCCAGTTTGCTTGCCTAGGTCCTTCTCCGACACAACCTGCCTGCACCAGCCCATTCCCCGGAGGTCTGGCGCCTCCCCAAGGAACCAAGTACGGCCAACTGGCGCAGTGGGGATTCGGTAATTCGAGCGATCTCGACACGGGGAGGGTTTTGAACGCCAACATCTATCAGTGGAATCTGGGAATTCAGCACATGTTGCCGGGGCAGATCGTCGTGGCCGTTGACTACTCCGCCAACCGCAGCACACACCTGCCGTGGGCTGGCGCGGGCGGCATTTCCACGCGCGACCGCAACTTTTTGCCTTCGTCGATTCGCAACCAGCTGGTGGCGACACTGAATCCGACTCACGATCCCTCGAGCACCGCGGTTACGGATTATCTCAATACCCAAGTTCCCAATCCGTTTCAGTGTTTCTTTACCACCGGCGCGGCGCTTACCGGCCCATGGTGTCCATCGAGCCCGACTTTCAGCGCATCCGACGTGTCCGATTCCCGCTATATCGATCCGACCATTCCCCAGCAATTGTTGCTCGAACCCTACCCTCAGTTTGACGGTGGCTTCGCGGGCTTGCCAACGCTCAATGCCAACTCCTGGTACAACGCGCTGCAAGTCCGATTTCAGAAGCGTGCCGGCCACTACATCAGTTTTGAAGGAAACTATACCTTCTCAAAATTCACCGACGATTCCTCTGCTGGGCGCAATGCCTGGTTGGGAAATCTGGGGCTCGACAATCCGCAACTGCTCGATGACCTCAAAGTGGAGCACGCAATCAGCGCGAACGATACCCCTCACCGCCTGACCGCTGCCATCATTTTCGATCTTCCTGTCGGCAAGGATCGCCCGATAGGCGGTGCGATGAATCCGGTGCTCGACGGAATCCTAGGCGGCTGGTCGCTGAACGGGGTGGTCACTTTCCAATCCGGGCAGCCGCTAGCTATCTTCAACTCCGAAGGACTGCTGGTTGACGGCAATCAACGGCCAAACGTGATCTGCCCGCAGCTTAAGACCGGCTTGAGCTATCGCGAGGCCGCGGAGACCGGTGGTGCAGTCCTTAATCAGGACTGTTTCAGTAATCCTGGGGATAATATTCCCGGAAATGCACCGCGCTACTTCTCCAACCTGCGGGGGGACGGAATCCGTAATCTGGATGCTTCCCTCACCAAGGAGTTTACGATCCGCGAAGGCAAAATCCTCCAGGTGCGCGCCGAGATGTTCAATGCATTCAACCATCAGCGCTTTGCTTTCCCTGACGTGGGGTCCGATGACGGTGCGTTAGGGACGGTTACCTCTACCACCAACAATTTCCGACGAATGCAGTTCGGGGCACGCTTTCAGTTCTAGCTGCTGCCCGGCGCTGGCCGCCCCGGGGGGCCGGCCAGCGTCTTCCATTGAATAGGAGACCTTGTGCGCTTGAGGAAACTCTTTCGGGTTCTGGTCTGTCTTCCATCCATCTTCTTTCTTCAGGCGTCTGCAACGGCTCCGCCCGCGGAACAAGATTGGGCGAACTATGTCCGCATTGCGGCCTACCCCTTGGGAAAGACCAATCCTGACAAGATTGTCCGCGACGCTCAACAAGATCACGTCTTCGGGATTGAGGCCGACAACGATATCCCCGGACGTTACGAGAGCTTTGTCGATCCGACCGCCAAGTTGGCAGACATCCGTGCCGTGGCGGAGAAAGCGCATGCCGCCGGCAATCGTGCAGTCGTCTACATTGCCGGGACCGAGTGCATCACCGCGAACGCCGACCAGGCGGTTCATTCGATGGCCAAAGATCATCCCGATTGGCTGCAACGCGATCTGCATGGAAAGCCAGCTCTGTTCGGCGGCGGCAGCGCCTTCTGGATCAAAAAGGGAGACGAAGATGTTTGGGTCACTCCGTTCGCGCCGGAGTGGCGCAAGATCTACATGGAACGTGTCCGCCAGATCGCCTCAACTGGCATTGACGGCATTTACGTCGACATCCCCTACTGGATGACCCACTTCGAGGGATGGGAGAACAGTTGGGCCAGTTTCGATGACTTCACCGTCGAGGCCTTCCGCAAGGAAACGGGACTTGATGCAAAGAAGGACCTGAAGCTCGGCGACTTTTCCGATGCGAACTTTCGCAAGTGGATTGATTTCCGCATTCAGGCCTTGACGGACTTCATGGCGGACATCTCCAAGAACGCGAAATCCGTAAATCCCAACATTAAGGTCATCCCTGAAATCTATCCCGGGATCGAAGAAGAGGCCGTGCGGGTGGGAGCGGACGTCTACCAGATGTACGACGTTGTCGATGCCATTGCGCACGAGTACGAATTTGGCGAAGGCGATCACATGGCGTCGGCTCGCACCCAACTTGATTGGTTTAAGTACATGGTGGGCTGGAGTTCTTTCCGCTCATTCGCCGGCCGAAAACCGACGTGGATGCTGAATTACTCCTGGGACGGAGACAAGAACGTGCCTCCGGGTGAGGCAATGCAAAACCTCTTCATGGCCGAGCTGACGGCGGGAGTAAACGTTTGGGACGCTGCCGGACACGTGATGTCAGGTTCTAACGACATCGCCACTCGGCGGAAGGTCTACGCCTGGATCGCTGCCCATGATCGCACTTTTTATGCCCCTCGAGTTCCCATGCATCCGATTGGCGTTTACTTCTCCCCCGCAACCCGGAACTATTTCACCAAAGATTTTCTGAGCAGCTACCAGGGAGCCGTCATACTCCTGTTGCAACATCACCTCGAATACCAGATCGTGAACCCGCGAACCTTGCATGACTTTAAGGGAGAGAGTTTGGTTCTCCCGGACGTGCGCGTGCTCTCAGATAAGGAAAAAGCGGATTTGGCTGCCTTTGTTGCGGCCGGGGGCAAGCTAGTAATTACCGGAGACAACGTGACCGGGCTGCCGGCCTCTCCAAACGTGGTCTTGATGCCGGTATGTCCGGGGAAAGCGCACTTGGCCGCAATTCAAACAGACATGAAGGCCGCTACTCTTGAAGCGGAGCAGGCGTTTTTGTCGGCCGTGCAAGCCAAGCCCGAACTCGAAGTCGAAGCCCCACCCCTTGTGGCCACACAGATCGCGAATGTCGAGGGGAAGCCGCACATTTTCTTCGCCAACTTTGCCGGCCTCGTGCCGCACCAAAATGCAAAGCAGGCGCCGGTCTTAGGGGTTAAGGTTCGGGTGCCGGCCGGGGAGGGGAAGCGGCTCGTCGTACTACCGTTCCTAGGCGAACCGCAGAATATTGAAGGCCAGCAAACTGGGAACACGACGGTATTCACCATCCCCCGTATAGAAAAGGGAGCTGTGGTCTGGGTGGAAAATCCACAGTAGGGATAGCGGCCTGCGCAGTGACTCAGCGGTGCGCATGTACTGCCGCAACTTCCATGCCCACAGGCACTCCAAGGCCAATCTTGACCCGAACGACGGCTTCAAAAGGCTTGAGTTCTTCGGGCGTTGAAACCGAGAGTTGCTTGAGCAGCTTCGCGATCGAGTCCCTGCGGGAGACAAATTCAACTGCCGCCTCTGTTCCGAAAGTGGTGGTGCCGGCGAGGACCAGGACAGAATGCGTGGGGTCAATCCCCGGCATAAGAGCAACCAGGGCGTAATCCTCGGTGAGCGGAGTGCCAGAGGGGCTGGCCAGGAACGCCGCTGCTTCTCCGGTTTGGGGATGCACATTTACGATGGCAAGGTCGCCTTTGCGCCGCCCTTGGCCCAGACGTTGGAACACAAACTCGCGGGTGGTGGGTAGTTCGGACAACTTCAGGTTCTCTGACGGGGAGCCGACGAAGATCAAGTTGTTGTTGTTGGCGTCGTCGAGCGAGAACAAACTTCCCCTCTTGACCCGTAGCCGATGATGTAAATCGTTGAAAATTTGATCGAGCTCGTGGATGGCCAGGACTTCGCCCACGCCCGTGTAGTGGTCCCATATCTCGTTCTTCGAATCGCGCTCTGGGTCGAAGTAACGCATGCCGGTTTCCGGGCGCCCGACAAATGCACCGTTAGAATAGATCACCAGGGGTTCGTCAGAGGATTTTAGGAAGGGAGACCAGAAAACGCGGGGCGGTCTCAAGGTTGGGTCGGAATCATCCGGTGCGTAAGCTTGCACCGGAGCGCGGTCGCGCAACAGTACTCCTAGCGCAATTAAGGAGAGTACGATCAGCACTCCCAAGAGCGAAACGCTCACCATCCACCTGCGGTCGGGAAGCGGTCGGGGAGATTCGGAGGCTCTGATCTGGCCGTTCGAAGGCGCCGGCGCAGGGGATGTTGGCAGCCGACGCCGCACCTGCAGCGAGTAGGAACCTCGGGGGAGATCGACGATGACTGGATCGTTCATTCCGGCCGAAGAGTAGTATTCCCCGATTTTGCTGCGCAATCTCGCCGCTTGCACGCGGATGGTGGAGTCAACCTGCGGATTGAAGTCCACGGGCCTTCCATACACTTCTGTTGCTATTTGATATTCCTTGACGTGGACACCGGGGTGCTCAAGTTCTTGCTGCGCTAGGTAGCGTAGGAGTCTGCAAAGCGACTCGGAGCCGTGAAGCACTTCGCTCGAACAAAGACGGTCGACCTGCGCGAGATATTCTCCCCGATCAGACATGGCTGGGGCATCCGCAACAATGGTGTAACACAACGTAACATATGCTTTCAAGCTGCTGCATCGAATGAACTTGCTTCTGTAACGGTATCAACACGAATTGAAACTTGCTTCTTTCATTGCGCGCCAGTCAAATTATGCGCCAACGAGAGTACTCTATTAACCCACTGCCAGCGCTTCTTGAGTTTCGATGTTGTGGCCGAAAGAACTCTTCGCGAACGGTGCAAGCGGCCGGCGAGAACTACTAGGTGAGTTTTTCAGATAATTTGGTTCTCGAAAAAAAGAAAGTTCTTGACAACCTGCGAACCTTGCGCGCAGACTGCCCAACGACATTCGTGAAAAACGTTTTTCTATTGAAGACGTTCAGTTACGGAGGATGGTCATGTTAAGAGCAGGGAAACTCCTGTCATACGGGTCGCTGCTTCTCTTTGTGTTCTTATCCAGCAGTGCGTGGTCCCAAGGAATCTTCGCAACCCTAACCGGCGTGGTCACCGACCCGCAGCAATCGGTTGTGCCCAATGCCAAAGTGACGCTGCGCGACGTTGGCTCCGGCTCCGAGCGGCAAACCGTCACCAACGGCGAAGGCTTCTACACGTTTGCCTCGGTACCGGTGGGGACGTATTCGTTAAGCGTCGAAGCCCAAGGCTTCAAGGTGCATAAGGAAGCCGCCATCCGGTTGGGTGGAGGAGACCAGCGCAACGTCAATGTTGCCCTGGCGGTCGGCGGTTCTACCGAAACCGTCGAGGTGACTGGCGTACAGGACTTCACTACCGCGGCAGAGGATAGCGGCGAGAAGTCGTTCACGCTCGAAACCAAAGAACTGCAGAACTTTACGCAAGTTGGCAGCAACGCAGCCGAGTACATCAAGATCGTGCCGGGCTTCGGCATCAACAACGGGACGAGCAATAAATCGAGCTACCGGGGAACCGTGGTCGGCATCAACGCCAACGGCGACGGCGGCGATAGCCAAAGTCCACTGAACAACAACTTCTCCTATAACGGGCTGCCGACAAATTCTCTCGACATCACGGCGGACGGCGCGCACGTTTCCGACCCGGGTTGCAATTGCGATACGCCAGTGAACCCGAACTCCGACTTCCTCCAGGAATTTAAAGTCCTCACCTCCAACTTCAGCGCGGAAGAGCAAAAAGGGCCGGTCGTCATCACTTCGGTGACAAAATCCGGCGGCACCGCCTATCACGGAAGCGCGTTCTTCTCGGCGCGAAACCACGTTCTCAATTCCAATGACTGGTTAAACGGGTTCAGCCATATTCAGCAGCCGGCGAACTCCTTCTACTACCCTGGCGCCACCTTTGGTGGTCCGGTTCCGAAGATGAAGAATAAGCTTTTCTTCTGGACCGGTTTTGAGTACTTCCACCAGACCTTGGATACAGGTCTTTTGCGCGCAACCGTACCCACCGCTGGCGAACTTACGGGCGATTTCTCACACGGGGAAGTCCTGAAAGAAGGAAATGTAACCGCTTCCGGCAAACCTCCGGGCGACATCAACGCGGCAGGCCTCTCGGCTTTTGGAGGGACCACGATCCCTGCCTGCTCGGGGACGCCGAATGGCAAGTGTATTGATCCAAGCATGCTCGCCTTGGCCAAGCTGTTCCCCGGCGCCAATGCGGACCCGAACTCCAACGGCGGCTTCAACTACGTCCAATCCGAGATCTTCAACCAAAACAACCGGCAGTGGACGAGCCGTGTCGACTACAGCATCAGCGATAACACCAAGGTCTTTGTTCGCTACAACTATCAGCGTGAGGTTCAACTGTTCCCGGTCGGACTGTGGTGGAGAAATGGCGACCAGGTTCCCTATCCCACGCCGATTGAAGGCAAGAACAAGTCCGACTCCTGGGCAGGCACGATCACCCACGTGTTCAGCCCGACCATGACGAACGAAACCGTCATGGCATACACGTTTGTTGGTTTCCCCAATGTGTTTGCCGATCCGAAAAAAGTCCAGCCGAGTACCGTAGGGTTCAACTACACGGGCTTATTTGGCAACATCGGCAACAAGGTCCAGCAGATCCCGTCGTTCGGAAACTTTGGTCCGAGCGAAGCGGCTCTCATTTTCAACCCCGGCGGTTTCGAGGCGGGCGGAGCTTCCCAGGGCCTGTACGCCAATAAGTGGATGCCTAGCGTAAGCGACACCCTTACCAAGGTGGTGGGAACTCACACCTTAAAGGCCGGCTTCTTCTATGAATGGATTCGCAACGCCCAGCCAGCCAATAACAACACCAATGGCCAGATGCTGGTCTCGGTAGGAAATACCTTCTCCTACGGCAACGAGTATGCGGACCTTTTGACCGGTAACCTCAATGGCTATACCGAGACGAACTTTAACCGCATCAACGACATTTCCTACAACACTTTCGAATTCTTTGGGCAAGATTCGTGGAAGGCTAGCAAACGGCTTACCCTAGAATTTGGAATGCGGTTTACCCACTTCAGCCCTTGGGTCGACAACGAAAACTTCGGATACTCGATCTTCGATGCCAACGCATATAACACGGCGTTCGCGGCCGATCCCACTTGCACGTCTGGTCCCACTTTCTGCGGATTCTCTTGGCACGCACGCAACAGCAGCGTTCCACTGGGTGGCTTCCCGACGCGCGGGCTGTTCTATCAGCCCAGACTTGGGGCAGCCTACGACCTGATGGGCAACGGAAATACCGTGCTCCGCGGCGGATGGGGTCGGTTCTACTACCATTCAGGACAGTTTACGAACGGTCTCGACGCTTCGGCCGGCGTAGCAACTGTCGGCATAGGTCCCACCAACTGGTTTAGCACGGGTTCGACATGCTCCAACCCCTCGGGTCCACTCATTGCGGCAAATCTGACGCAGGGTTCCTGCATCAATGTGTCGGCGTCGCCTGCTTCTCCGTCTGCTGTTGACACGACGGACAACAGGCAGCCGTTTACCGACAGCTGGAGCTTCACGGTCTCACAACGGACACCGTGGCAGAGCCGGTTGGAAGTCGCCTACGTGGGAAATCGAAGCCGTGATCTTGCCAACAGTGGCGGGTATGGAAGCAACCTTAACCTGGTTCCGATCGGGGCGATGTTGGCCGCCACTGATCCGATCACGGGGAATGCAAACAACGATCCCAGCTTGGCGAACGCCAACCACTGGAGACCGTTACAGGGCTACGGTGACCTCAACCAGGCTACCAATAATGCTTACTCAAACTACAATGCCTTGCAGGTAACCTGGGGCCGTCATGCCGGGCGCTTCACCATGCAAGCAAACTACACCTGGCAGAAAGCTCTGGGCATCGTCCTGAACAACGCTAACGGTCAATCGAACGGATCGATTTCGATCAATCCTTTCAACCTCCGCAGCAACTACGGCGTACAACCTACGGACCGACGCAATCTGTTCAACTACGCCTACTCGATCGATCTGGGAAATCCGATGCATGCGCACGGAGTGCTCGAAGGCATCACCGGTGGCTGGCAGCTCTCGGGGATCTTGCAACTCCAGAGCGGAGCTAATATTGCCTACGGTGGCGGCTATAACTCGAGCACGAACTACCACATGTCCCTGACCTGCAAGTCGTCAGATCCAACCAACACAGTGACATGCCCACAGAGCGCAGCGATCATCCCCGGTTCGGTCACTCCCCAGACCCCGAACGGTATCGCAATCAACAACCAGTCGATTCTCGGCACAAATGCGGTTCAGCTGAACCCACTTGTGACCTGCAATCCCAATTCGGGCAGAGGTTCCAACCAGTTCGTCAATGGGAATTGCTTTGCTGCTCCGACCACGGTTGGGCAAAACGGCCCAACCCTCATTCCAGTATCGTACGGTCCGGCGTACTTCAACTGGGATATGGCCTTGTTCAAGAACTTCAAGCTCACGGAATCGCAGACTCTGCAGTTCCGGGTGAATGGCTACAACTTCCTGAACCATCCACTGTGGTCGTTCCCGGATGCAAGCAACCTGAGCCTGAACTTCGTTCAGGATCCGTTCCAGGGCAATGCGATTACCCAAACCAACCCGAACTTCGGCAAGACCACTGTGAAACAGGGTCAGCGAATCCTCGAGTTCGCCGTAAAGTATTACTTCTAGCTCTTCCTCCAGTTAGAGCTGCATGGGATGGCTTCGGCCATCCCATTCTTTTTCTTGTAAACTGGATGGAACGTCAGGATTTGCCGACAAGCCCACGTTTTCATCTCGGAAGTCCTCGTACAAAGCCGGTCTCCCTGTCGCCTATGTGGAACTTTACTCACTGCGCTCTCGTGCTGAGCACAATTCTTCTTGGTGCTACTCGGAACCTTCCGGCGCAGAATCCGCCGGGACAGACCCTCCCCGCCCAGAGCGCGCAGGCGCTCGTACAGAACGCTATCGAGAAGCAGCAGGCGGGTGATCTGGAAGGCGCGGTGACCGGATACCGTCAGTTTCTCAAGCTTCATCCTGAAGCAACCCCGATTCATTCCAATCTGGGCGCCGCGCTGGCGGGTCTCGGTAGGTTCGAAGAAGCAATCTCCGAGTACAAGATCGCCCTGAAGCAGTCTCCGAAGCTGCCGGGCACGAGGCTGAATCTTGCTCTGGCTTACTACAAGATGGGACGCATTCGAGACGCCGCCGCCCAACTCGAGAAGGTCCATGATGAGGATCCGGCGAATCATCAGGCAATTCTGTTGTTGGGCGACTGCTATCTGCGCATGGAACGAAACAAAGACGTCATTCGCGTGCTTGTGCCGGAAGAAAACAAGCACCCGGACGATTTGGCGATCGCCTACATGCTTGGCACTGCGTACATTCGCGACAATCAGATCGAGCCGGGGCAATCGCGGGTAGATCGCATTTTGCGGAATGGCGATTCGGCCGAGGCGCACCTGATGATGGGCACGGCCAAGATGGGGATTCAGGACTTTGCCGGCGCCCGTGATGAATTCGCAAAAGCGGTGGCTCTGAATCCAAACCTGCCTACGGTGCACGGCCTATATGCCGCGGCACTGCACTTAACCGGAGACTCAGAGCAGTCGTCGAAGGAGTTCCACTCAGAGCTCGGGATCGACCCTTACAATTTCGATGCGAACCTGCAGCTAGGAGCCAACGCGCGAGAGGAACACAAATACGACGAGGCGAGCCAGTACTTCAAGCGGGCGCTCGAGACCCGGCCCGGGGATCCAGGAGTGAGTTACCAGCTGGCCTTAATCGATTCCGATCAAGGCAGGCTGGACGATGCGAGGCAAAAACTCGAAGCCTTAGTGAAGCAGTGGCCGCAGTTCACGGAGGCCCACGTTTCCCTGTCGGTGGTTTATTTTCGGCTGAAGCGGCCCGACGACGGAAAACGCGAGCGCGACATTGTTCAGAAGCTGACGGCGGAGGCTCAAGCCAAGCAGCCGGGAGTAAAACAACAGTAGCGCGGATCCATTCGCCAAGCCCAATGAAACTGACCCGACGAGACTGGATAAGACTCGCTTCTTCCTGTGGCGCTGCCCAGCTGCTTGTCCCGCGGTTTCTCGGTCAGAACACAGCCACAGAAAAACCCTCGCCTCTATTTGTCGAAGTCCCAAGTTCTGCGAGCGGCATCGCCTGGGTTCACGAAAATGCAATGTCACCCAGCCGCTATCTTCCAGAAGCACTCGGCCCGGGTTGTGCATTCCTGGATTTCGACAACGACGGATGGATGGACATCTTTCTGGTGAACAGTGGTCCGAGCGACTTCTGGAAGCCCACAAAGCCCGTTCGCAACGCCCTCTACAAGAATAATCGCGATGGGACCTTCACCGACATTACGGAAAAGGCGGGCGTCGGCGGAGCTTACTTTGGGATGGGAGTGGCGGTCGGCGACTACGACAACGATGGCTGGCCCGACATTTTCGTCACCGCTTACGGCAAGTGCATCCTGTACCGCAATAATCACGACGGGACCTTCACCGACGTTACGGAAAAGGCCGGCCTTTCAACTCCCGGATGGACGACGAGCGCCGTATGGTTCGACTATGACGGCGATGGCCGGCTGGATCTGTTTGTGTGCAGTTTCGTGGACTACTCAGGTGTGAAGAAGCTGGAGTGCGGTAACAACCAGATCGGGAGAAACTATTATTGCGTACCGCGCGTGTTCAAGCCGAGCGCCAGCTTTCTTTATCACAACAATGGAGATGGCACCTTTACCGAGGTCAGTAAAGGAACTGCCATTGAGCAGGCGCTTGGGAAAGGCCTGGGAGTCGTTGCGACCGATATTAATAATGATGGCCGCATGGATCTGTTCGTCGCGAACGACACGGTACAGAATTTCCTATTTGTAAATCGTGGTCCCGCGCCCAACGGACGCTGGAACTGGGACGAAATTGCGCTCCAGGCGGGAGTCGGATTCAGCGACGCCGGAAGACCGCGATCGGGCATGGGACTGGATGCCGCCGATATCGACGGCGATGGCTGGCAGGACCTTTTTGTAGCCAACGTCGACCACGAAATGTACTCCGTTTACCAGAACAACAAAGACGAGACGTTTCGTGACATTGCGCAAGAGCACGGGGTGGCCCGCGCTACCCAGCTGCTGAGTGGCTGGGGCATGAAGTACTTCGACTACGACAATGACGGTTTGATCGACCTGTTCCTCGCCAACGGGCACCCCGACGACATGATCGACAGCTACTCCATGCATGTGAAATATCGCGAGCCGTTGCTGCTTTTCCATCACGGTGCTGATGGCAGGCTGCACGATGTGAGCCGGGAGGCTGGCCCCATTTTCGAACAGGATTTCGCGGCCCGGGGTCTCGCGGTGGGAGATTTTGATAATGACGGTGCCTTAGACGTCTTAATCGGGGTCAACGGGGGCGCTCCCCTGCTCCTGAAGAACAATGCCGCAAAGGCCAATCATTGGCTGGGGCTCAAGCTTGAGGGGGTCAAGTCGAACCGCGATGCCGTGGGTGCGAAGATTACTTGGACCGCGGGAGGTAAAAAGCGTTCTCGGTTAAAAAATAATGGGGGCAGTTATCTTTCGTCGCATGATCTGCGCGAGGTGTTGGGAATCGGCTCCGCCACAAAGGTCGATGCGCTTGAGATCGAGTGGCCGAAGCCTAGCGACCGCATAGACAAGTTCACCGACCTCGAGCCCAATCGCTATCTTCACATCCGTGAAGGCGGCGAGATCGTCAAATGACCGGAACCCAGGGCACGACTTTTCAAACCTTGCGTTTGCTGAGTTTGGTGATCCGGCCGGTCTGGTTCCAATCAGAAACGAAGACGTTCGCTTCGGAATCGATGAAGCAGCCATGGGCTGCGCTGAACACGCCTGCAGTGATGTCATGCGGATCGAGTTCGTATTTTGCCCACTGCGCCTTCTCGGGATTATCGCCAAGGAAAGCCACCGGCACGTTATCCCGATCGAGAATGGTGACCCGCCCTTCCAATTCCGAGACCAGCGCGTAATCGCCCTGAAGGCTGACTTGGCAGGGGCGGCGCAGGTGCTGGGTCACGGTGCGAACGTATTTCCCGTCCAGGTCGAAGTGGCACAAACGCCGGTTTTCCCGGTCGCATACGAGCAGTAGCGGCTGTTCGTAGCGCAAATCGAGCGTGAGGCCGTGACTGCAGTCGAGTTGGCCTTCGAGTTTTCCTTTTTCGGCAAAGCTTCCCTTGTAATTGCCGTTCTTATCGAAGCGGAAAATGCGCGAGTCACCGTAGCCATTGGCAATGAAAATCGAACCATCGGGGGCGGGAACCGCAGCGGTCAGGCGCCACTCATTCGGAGACTTGAATCCAGCCTCCGGGGGCGCGGTGATCTTCAATACCACTGTGCCATCGATCCTTAGTTTCACAAACAGCCAGTTTTCCGCAGGAGTGCCCTTCTGCACCGTGGAGTAGAGGAACTCCTCTCCGCGCTCGTCGGCGTGCACCATGGAATGAATTTCGGGAAAGGCGCTGGCGATGGTCTTGATCAAGCGGCCGTCGCCCGCATAAACGAGCACCCCGGTCGTACTTTGAGTGCTGACATAGATGTGGCCGGCTTTGTCCTCCGCGACGGCGCCATGCGTTCCCCCAAAACTTGTGCCGGAAGGCAACACTCCCCAGCCAGGTACAGCTTCATAAGTCCATTCGCCGTTTCCGGTGAGGACCGTTGGCGATGCCGATTTCGTGGTTTCCCCCGAAGCAAGAAGCGGTACGGACGGGGCTGCTGCCGCGATTCCTGCAACGCTGATGAACGTGCGCCGATTGGATTTTGTCATTGGGTGCTCCTAAGGCCGCTCTCCGGGGAGGCCGGTTCCGCGGGAGTATTGAAAAGATAAAGGTGACGCAAATTGGGCATGCTTTTTAAGGGAAGCAGCGCATCGCTCGTCACTCTTGTTTCACTCAGATTCAAGTAAGTGAGTTGAGATAGCGAAGAAAGTTTACCGAGAGTGCGCCCGGTCAAAGCTGTGTCCTCCAGATGGAGGGCCCGAAGATTCTTGAACTGGACGAGGGTTTCGACGCCCTCATCAGTTACCGCAGTCCGTCCCAGTTCGGCGTCAACAATAAACGGCGCAAAGCGCTCGAACTTCGCAAGCTGCGCGTCGTCAAAACTGGCCGCGATGTCGGTGGTGCGAAGGATGAGGCCATCGGATGGCTTCGCTGAGACCGCGACCAGCTTCGCCCCTTGCGTTTGCTGCATCTGCCGGATCTCGCCCATGAGGGCGCTGTAATCGCCAACCGGAGGTGGTGCCTCCTCGCGCTCTCCTGCAATGACCATACCTGGCACGCTCGAAGCTTCCGCGGAAGCTCCTGCACGTACCCATGCCCGGATTCTTGCAATCTCGTCCGGGGTAAGCGGGGTGCGGCCCTCGGCCGGCATGAAGTGAGGGTCGCTTGGCGCAAGGGTGACCTTCTGCAGCAGCAGACTGCCATCGGGATTGCGGGGTGCGATTACGACACCATCTTTACCTCCCGCCATGAGCGACTCGTAGGAGTCCAGGCGCAGGCCTCCCTGCTCCTTATTGGTGCCGTGACAAGCAATGCACTTGGTATCGAGGGCCGGGTAGACATGCTTGGCGAAGAAAGAATTTGGATGAGACGATATTGCACTTGGCGCGAGAAATCTTTTCACCGCCGGTGGCATGTACCGGGTCAAGTAGTCGCCGCCATGGGTAAGCGACCCACCTTGATGGGCTGTCCAAGTTAGGGTAAGTAGAACGGCTGTGAGCAGGAGGAAATACGCGCGTGAGGGCTGTCCCTCAAGCCAAGTGCGCCGAACCACAACACACAACAACAGCTCGCTTCCTAGCAGGATTCCGCCACGCATGTGACGGGTAACGGTGGTGCCGCTTTCTCCCGCACCGTAGGCCAGCAGAAGTCCAAAAAGAATGGCAACCAGACAGGTGCCCAGTGCGATCTCGAGTACCAGGCCTGCCGCCTCTCGCAAGGATGGCCTCCGCATCCCCAAAATCTCGAGCACCGGCAAGAGCACAATCAGTCCGATGGGAAGATGCACCAGCAGCGGATGGAAGCGGCCAAAAAATTGAAGCCAATCCGCATGGGCTCGTCCGTCTAAAGGCAGGAAAAGCAGTGAGAGCAAAACCAGAACGGTCGCGCAGGATGCCCCGATCCAGGGTCGTTGGCCTTGGCGTAGCCTTTGCCATAAATCTCCGGCGAAGCCAAAGATTTTGTCAGCCAGCCTCACGCCAAGACTCCTTGAACCACAAATGCCGGCACGGGACTGGTGAGCTTTTGATCCAAGCCTTGGAACTTGTAGGTGAACTTGTTGTGGTCGATACCCAGGCAATGAAGAATGGTTGCATTGAAATCGCGAACGTGCACCGGGTCTTTTACGACGTTGTAGCTATATTCGTCGGTCTCGCCGTACGAGATCCCGGCTCGCACCCCCGCGCCAGCCATCCACACGGTGAAACAGCGGGGATGGTGGTCGCGTCCGTAGTTATCTTGGCTCAGTCCCCCCTGGCTGTAGACAGTGCGTCCGAATTCCCCGCCCCAGATGACTAGCGTGTCGTCCAGCAGGCCTCGCCGCTTCAGGTCGGTTACCAAGGCATAAGAACCCCGATCGGTTTCCTGGCAGAGCACGGGTAAGTTTCCGACGACATTGTCGTGCACATCCCAGCCGCGTTTATAGATTTGTGTGAAGCGAACGCCACGTTCCGCCATGCGACGCGCGAGCAGGCAATTGTAAGCAAACGTTCCCGGCTCTTTCGCTTCCGGACCATAAAGGTCCCAGGTCGATTGCGGTTCTTTGCTCAGGTCGGTGAGTTCAGGCACCGAAGACTGCATTCGAAATGCCATTTCATATTGCGCGATCCGGGAGTTGGTTTCGGGATCTCCCACTTCGGCGAGGGTCTGGCGGTTGATCTCTTCGACCGCGTTCAGCATCTTGCGCCTGGTATCCCGGTCGACTCCGGCAGGATCTTCGAGGTACAGCACAGGATCGCCCACCGAACGTAACCCTACGCCCGAAAATTCAGAGGAAAGGAACCCACTGCTCCATAAGCGGGAGGAAACTGGCTGATTGTTCTCCTTCGGATTGGTCTTCGTCTGAAGAACGACGAAAGTCGGCAAGTTGTCGTTCATGCTGCCAAGGCCGTACGCGAGCCACGCGCCCAGGCACGGCTTACCGGCATTCATGTTTCCCGTATTCATGAGCATGATGGCGGGTTCGTGGTTAATGGCGTCGGTGTTGGTTGACTTGATCAAGGTGAGGTCGTCCACCATGCGCGCCGTATATGGGAGCAGCTCACTGATCCAGGTGCCGGTTTGCCCATGCTGACTGAACGGCCAATGCGCCGGAGCGATCGGGAAGCGAGCTTGACCAGCGGTCATGCCGGTCAACTGCTGATTTCCCCGGACCGAAGCGGGCATATCGTTGTTGAATTGGGTGGCAAGGTTCGGCTTGTAATCAAAGAGGTCGACTTGCGGCGGCGCCCCAGACATGAAGAGATAGATGGCGCGCTTGGCTTTGGGCGCAAAGTGGGGCAGTCCAAGGTTGTTCATTGCGGATCCAGCTTGCATGGGGCCGGATGCAAAGGCGCGATGGTGGAGGCTGGCTTCGCCGAAAAGGCTGGCAAGCGCTGCCCAGCCAAGAACCTTCCCTGATCTTCCAAGAAACTGGCGCCGGGACTCAGATTTCGACCACTCTTGCTTGAGTCCGGCAGGAATCGGCAGATCCATGGGGGTAATCTTGTCTTCGCAATCGCTGCACAGTGGGTGCTGCTTCATAGGGTCGTCACCTACTTGTTCACAGTCTCATCCAGGTTCAGCATTTCGCTCGCGACCATCGTCCAAGCTGCCAGGTCCGGCTCGGGGATGGATCCGTCGTGTCGGCTCTCGCCGACGCTCACCAGGGAATGCGCATCCTTCGGATTAGCGGTGTAATGCTTCTGCATTTCAGCTAACGATTTCTCGAGAACCGCGGCCATCTGCTGAGGCGGAACCCGCGAAAGCAGAATCAGTCCCATGCGGCTTATCCCTTTTTCTGGGTTCGGTCCGGCTTCGTGTATCACCCGCTCGGCGAGCGCCCTGGCTGCTTCCATCCACTGCACATCGTTCATTGTTATCAGGGCTTGCAGCGGAGTATCCGTGCGCTGCCGTCTGGTGCAGACTACGTCGCGTGTAGGAGCATCGAAGGCATCCATGTTGGGAAGAGGCGCCATGCGTTTCACATAGGTGTACATGCTGCGGCGGTAGAGCGCTTCGCCGTGGTCCTGGTCATAATGTACGGTGTCGCTGGTGGGATAGCTCACTTGCTCCCAAATGCTTGGCGGTTGATATGGTTTGACGCTGGGTCCACCAATCTTCTGCCTCAGCAACCCGCCCGACTGTAGCGCAATGTCGCGGACCATCTCGGCATCCATGCGGAACCGCGGGCCTCGAGACAAAAGCTGATTCCTGGGATCCTTTGCCAGCTGCTCGGGACTGGCCTTGGAAGTTTGCCGGTAGGTGGCCGACATGACCAAGAGCTTGTACATGTGCTTGACGTTCCATCCGCTTTCGCGGAATTCGACTGCCAGCCAGTCCAGCAACTCGGGATGAGTCGGCCGTTGGCCCATGATTCCGAAGTCTTCCGTTGTCTCTACCAGGCCTGTTCCGAACAGCTCGTACCACATGCGATTCACCGTGACACGCGCGGTGAGAGGATTGTCGGGGCTGACGGTCCATTTCGCCAGCGCAAGGCGATTTCGCGGTTCCTTGGTTGGTAATGGGGGAAGAAAGTGTGGGGTGTTGGCTTCGACTCGCTCGGTGCGTGCGGTATAGACTCCGCGGGTCAGCACATGGGCATAGGGGAGCGTGGACTTTTCCCAGGAAACCAGGGTCAAATCGCCGCCTGCGGATAGATGGTCCAACTGCGCATCGAGAGAGGCTATCTCGCTCTGGATCCGCCGGTAGGTGGGATCTACATCGTTTAGGTAGAACTCGGTGATCACGTGCCACTGATCGTCTGTCCAGGGTGCCGGCGTTTCGGTCGCGATTTCCGCCACGTAGTCCTCAAAGGGAAGCCGCTTGACCTCGTCGGTAGCGAGAGCGCGCGCATAGAGCCGAATGTCCTGATAGCGGGCGTCCTTAGCGGGATGCTCATCGGGATTGCGCCATCCAAGCTGCAGGGGAGCCTCGGTGCGAATGCTCTCCGTGCCGAGATTGTCCTTGAGTACCCGCGTAGCGACCGGAACACCATTGACGAAGATCTTTATGCCGGATGCGCGGCCTGAACCCCCATAGGTAAAGAAGATGTGCTTCCACGCGTTGTCGAGCGGCAGAGGCTCCTGGGCGGCGACGCGCAGGGCGATCTCGGGTGCGTTGTCGTTGGGCGTTTCCGCGGGTTCTGACTTCTTCTCTTTCTTTTCCGCCTCTGCTTTTGCCTTGGACTTCTTGTCTGCGTCTTTCTCGGCTTTGAGCTGTTCGGGCGGTTTATTTGGCGCCAGGTCCTTCTTGCTGAGATCCTGCGGCGTAGGGTAGTTGAAAGGCTCTTTTGCAGTGGGTGGCTTCTTCTTTGGGGCTTTCTTCTCTTTATTTCTTCCAGGCTTTTCTTCTTTCTTCCCCGCAGTCTTCTCGTCTTTGGCCGCCCGATTCACCAGGGCGACGCTGATGATGCCGTTATCATCGGCCGCAAGTTCCCAACCTCGGTCGTGCTGCGTCGATTCCATTTTCGAGATCAGGGTGCCGAAACTCCCAGGGTGAAATGGCGCCGCCCTGAACATGAACCAACCACCCGCACTGAAAGGATGGTTGTCTTCGTAGTCGCCAGCCTGGCCAAGCGGCACTCGCGTGCTCGATTGCATTCGGAAGTCCGGCCACAGCCAGGTGGTTTCTCCCCATTCGGGCTTCATGGTCGTTGTTTTGAAGCTCGCAGGATTGGCATTGGGCGCGCTGTTTTTCAAAACCTCGCCGCGACCTTCATCGAGGCGTAGATGAACCGTGAGTTCGGCCGAGGAAACTGGACGTGCTTGCCCTTTCTTGGACGCCAGCCATTGCTCTACCAGGCGGTGAGCGTCGGTTCGGATTGCATTCAGTTTCCCCTGAAGTTCCGAGCGGTGGGCCAGCACGCGATCATAAGCTTCTTCTCTGCCCGCCGTCGGGACGCGCACGACTGGTGTCCACACCGGGCGATCGTCGTTAAAAGGTTTTTCATCGAGATTATTGAAGAACGCGCTCAGGGAGTAGAAGTCGTGCTGCGTGGTTGGGTCGAACTTGTGATCGTGACAGACCGCGCACCCGACAGTGAGTCCCATAAACGTGGCGCCGAATGCCTCCGTGCGTTCCCGCGCGATGTTGACTCGCAGCTCTTCGGGAATCGTGCCACCTTCGTTGCTGCTGACGCCCAGCCGTACATAACCGCTGCCGATCAGGGGATCAAGAGTCTTCATCGGCATCAGGTCGCCCGCAATCTGCTCCATGGCAAATTGATCGAAAGGCTTGTTGTTGTTGAACGAGCGGATCACATAATCGCGGTACGGCCAGATATCGCGGCTATTGTCGAAATGCAGGCCGTAAGTATCGGCATAACGGGCATAATCGAGCCAGTATCGCGCGCGCTGTTCGCCGAACGTAGAACGGGCCAAGAGTCGATCAACCAGGTGCTCGTACGCATCCGGTGAGGAGTCGTGCACAAAGGCCTGAACCTCCTCTGGCATGGGCAACAGCCCGGTGAGATCAAGCGTTACCCGCCGGATGAGAGCCGGCTTGTCAGTCTGCGCAGAAGGCTGCAGGCCGTTTTTTTGCAGTTTCGCAAGAATGAACTTGTCGATTGCGTTCTTCGTCCATGCTTCGGTTCCGCCAACTTTGGGGACCGCCGGACGAACCGGTGCCTCAAAGGCCCAATGAGGACGATAAACAGCACCTTGGTTGATCCACTCCTTGAGAATCGCGATCTCGCCCGCGCTCATCGGCTTGGCCTCGCCTTGCGCATTTTGCGGCATCAGATAGTGCGGGTCTTTGGACTCAATCCGTTTGACTAGCTCGCTTTTCTCAGGATGGCCGGGGACAATGGCGTCGCGGTGCCCTTCGCGCTTCTTCATTGCCCATTCCGAAAGGTCGAGCCGCAGGCCGGCTTTGCGCATTTCCGGATCGGGACCGTGACAACTGAAACAATGGCTGGCCAGAATCGGCTGGACATCTTGGTTGAAATCGAGATGCCGGTGGGTCTTCACCCGGTTACAGGCGCACCCCATGCTCAAGGCAAGAGCCGCGGCGACCAATCGAAATCTGAGGTGAGCCGTTCTGTGGGGTTGCCGAGCCGGCTCTTGGCCGCAATTGGAGGGAAAGGGGTGCCTGCCGAATAAGAGAGTCAACGTCGGCCTACAAATAAAGGATGAGAAGTGTAACAACCCGGGGGTCATCCGGCCACGAAGTCCACGAATCGAAAGGAGCGCCGAAACCTACGTTCTTACAGGAACAAAAGTCTCTCACCGGCCGCGGGGCTTGTCAAACCTTTCCTGGCAGGTGTCGCTCGAGTAGTCTGCGATCCATTGAACAGGTTTACCATCCTCGTTGTAATCATCATACGATGAGGCTAGTTGATGAGCCCTTCTTCGCAAGGGAGCATCTTGACCAGAACTCACCGATAGGCAATGACCAGACGGTCGAGGCCAATCTCAGGCGCTGCCAGTTCAGCCCGCGCGAATCCAGCGTTTGTCGAAATGCTTTCGAGCTCTTTGAAAGTGTATGCGTCCCCAGCAGGAGTGGTGGCCAACATCATCATGCTGAACGCAGCCGCCGTAGGGGGAGTCACTCGGTCAACGTTTGGAACGAGTTCCGCAATTGCCGCCCGGCCGCCTGGCTTTAGCGCGGCATGTACCTTGCGCATAAACGATGTGCAGGTGGGTGGATCAAAATGGTGGAGGAAATTGGTGACCAGTACGAGATCGTAATCGCCTCCAAAATCGGTATCGAAGGCGCTGCCCGGAAGCAAGTGGTAACGATCGGCGACGCCCATAGCGTTAGCATTATTCGTTGCGACTTCCAGTACGTTCTTCCAATCCGCCGCATAAATATGTGCGGCAGGGTTCTGTTTTGCCACGGCGATGCCGAAGATACCGTGACCGGCGGCAATATCGAGAACTTTGTGGGCTTCTCCTCCTTTGCGGAGTTCACTGGCCATGATTTCGGCAGGCATATGCATCAGGGGCATCATTGCCTGGGCAAACTTTACCCAGTCCGGGTTTTCAGGTTCTAAAGTGCCTTCCCCAAGCGCCGTACCTCCTCGGCGCACCGCCTCCGTCAACTTTTGGTGGGCATCGCGCACGCGAGCGGTAAGCAGGAACTCGATCGAACCACCGAGGTAAGCCGGCGAATGCCGGTTCAGGAATAAAGCCGAGTCCGGGGCAAGAGTGTACTGGGGGCCTTCCTTGGCCAAGAATCCATGAATGGTCAAAAAATCGCAGAGGATGCGAACTCCCCGCACCGAAGCCGCGCAGCGCTTGGCGATGGTTTCGGGAGTGTGATTGCCTTCCGCGATAGCGCTGAAAAGTTCTAGCTCAATGGCTGCTTTCAAGGCCTCGGTCTGTTCATATGCGTTGATGGCGTTGAAAAAGCGCTCGGGCGTAGGTTGTTGCGTTGTTGTCGATGCCATAAGTCTCCTGTCACGGAAGCCCCAGCAGTTTAAGCTAATTTCCGTTCCCTTGCCTCTTCTTGGCGACTTCCGCGCCATCGGCGGATGATGGTCGTGAATGATGGCTAGCCAACCACTTGGTCCAGCGATGTAAAAAGAGGCTCGTTTGGGGCTGAAACCTCAGTCGAGATCTCTGACCCAGATGTTGCGGAAACTAATCGGCGGACTGGGGTCGCCGTGCGCTTGGAGCATGATCGGCGCAGGCCCGTGGACCTTGTAATACGGCTGGCCGATGTAGCGCGTTTCACCCTTCAGGGCGAAGTGGTTCTGAACCAGCACGCCGTTGAATAGGACGGTTACATAGGCCGGGGTCTTAAGCCCTCCGTCCTGGTTGAAAGTGGGTGCTTGCCAGACTACGTCATACGTCTGCCACTCGCCCGGCTTGCGACCCGCATTCACAAAAGGGATCGCCTGTTTGTAAATGCTGCCGGCCATGCCGTTGACATAAGTCGGGTTGTTGTAGGAATCGAGTACCTGGAGCTCGTAGCCGCCATCTTGAGTCCCCGTGGCAGCTAGAAATACACCGCTGTTACCGCGCGCCTGACCGCTCCCAGTGACGTTTGTCGGGACGCGCCACTCGATATGGAGCTGATAATTGCGAAACTTACGCTTGGTTTCGATGTTGCCCGATGACTTGCTGACCGTCACTACTCTGTCGGCAACGATCCATTTGGCAGGGGATTTGTCCGTGGAAGAGACCCACTGGTCGAGATTCTCACCGTTGAAAAGAACGATGGCATCAGATGGAGGCGCTCCATAAGCAGAACCAGGCGTCACCACATTCGGGACAGGGCTCCACAGCTCGGTTTCTTCGGGCCTTGGCCTAGGCGGTTGCTGTTTCTCCTGCCCCGCTAGCAGCAACCCCTGAAAGGTCATGCTGATGAATGCGAGCAATACCCGTAACTCAAGACGCATGGTGCCCAGCATCATACACCGAATGCTTCCCTATCCAACGGGAACCATTCGAATGGGGCATGGAGTCAGTTTTTGAGCATCTCTGAAAAGTTAAGATTGTGAGTCGAAAACATTCCGGCGTATTATCGCCAGCATGCCTACTCGCCGCAGTTTTCTTATTGCCAGCGGAGTCACCGCACTTGCCTCCACCCGCGTTTTTGGCGCCAATGACACCATCCGTTTGGGGGTTATCGGCGCGGGCCAGCGAATGAAGGGGCTGCTTGATGCGGGAGAAAAGGCTGGACCATATCAGATCGTGGCCGTGAGCGATCCCTACCGGCCGCACCGGGACGCGATCACGCAACGCTCCAATGGATTAGCCACCGGCCACCTGGATTATCGCGAAGTTCTCGACAAGGACCTTGATGCCGTGATCATAGCCTCTCCCGACCACTGGCATGTCTCGATGGCGGTCGATGCCATCAAAGCCGGCAAAGATGTGTTTTTGGAAAAGCCGGTTACCCACACCCTAGAGGAAGGCAGCGCACTCACGCGAGCGGTTCGTTCCAGCAAGCAGATCCTGCAGTGTGGAATGCAGCAGCGCAGCTGGGCGCACTTTCGCGATGCGGTGGACCTGATTCAGGCGGGCAGCTTGGGACGGGTCGTGCAAGTCCGTTGCTACTGGTGGCAGAACTACCAACGAGACTGGCCGAAGAACCCAGTCGACCGCGAGGCACTTGACTGGAAACTTTGGCTGGGCTCGGCTCCCGATCAGCCCTATACGGAAGAAAAGTTCTTTCACTGGCGTTGGTTCTGGAACTTCGGCGGCGGGGCAATGACCGACTTGTTTACGCACTGGATCGACATCGTGCATTGGGCAATGAAGGCCGATCAACCAAAGCGTGCGCAGATTCTCGCGGATAAATATGTCTTTGATCAATGGGACTGCCCCGACACTCTGCAAGCGGCATTCCGATACGCGGGCTTCGATGTGATCTATGAAGGAATGATGAGTTCGTCGATTGACGATGGCGGGCTCGAATTCCGCGGGACCGATGGTACGCTAAAACTCACTCGCGGCGGGTTCAACCTTTTCCGCGAGGGAGCTCCGAGAGACCGAAACCCCGTGCTAACCGCCAGCAGTTATCGCGATGGCACAATTGATCACATGGAGAATTTCTTCAGTTGCGTCAAGAGCCGCAAGGAGCCGAACGCACCGGTCGAGACCGGGGTTGCCGCTGCGGCAGCCGGGCACATCGGGAACCTGGCCCTGAACCGTGGGGGCCAGATCATGTGGCCAATGAAGTCGAGCTAGTTTGTTCCCCAAAATCAACGTGCGTTCTCAATTGAGAGGTTCTCGCAGCATCTTGTCGAAGACGTCCGCAACTGGCACTTGCGTCCCCGCTCCGCACCCAGTCGAAAGCTCTCCCAAAAAATCGGTCGTCGTGGTTGGGGCAGGAGCGTTTGGCGGCTGGACCGCGCTGGAACTCGTCAAGAAAGGGGCGAAGGTCACCTTGCTCGATGCCTGGGGGCCAGCAAATTCGCGCGCCAGTTCCGGCGGCGAGACTCGCATTATTCGCGCAACCTATGGTTCGAGACGCATCTACACCCAGATGGCTGCACGCGCCCTGAATTTGTGGCAAGAATACGAACGGGAGTGGAATTTGCAGCTCTTGTTTCGCAGCGGCGTGCTTTGGATGACTGGTGCCGAAGATTCCTATGAACGTGACGCGTTGGCCCTGCTGAGCGAATCAGGTGTCCCATTTGAGAAACTCTCCGTCGCAGCCTGCGCGAACCGCTGGCCCCAAATCAACTTCGAGGGCATTCGGTGGGCGGTGCATGAGCCCGAATCAGGCTATCTCGCTGCCCGGCGCGCGTGCCTGGCGGTTGTGAACAACTTTCTGAAGGAAGGCGGGAAATACCGTCAGGCCCAGGTCGTTCCCGGGCAGGTTGAAGCAAAGCGCATGCGAGAGATCAAGCTCGGATCAGGAGAATCCTTGAAGGCTGACGCGTACGTTTTTGCGTGCGGCCCATGGCTGGGCAAAGTGTTTCCGTTTTTGAGTCAGCAGATCACGCCAACCCGGCAAGAAGTATTTTTCTTTGGCACAGAGCCCGGAGATCTGCGCTTTACCGACAGCGGGATTCCGGTTTGGTGCGATGACAGCCTTCGCGATCTCGAAGGTTTCCCCGGCAAGCACTGGTTCTACGGCATTCCGGGAAATCTCGGGCGCGGTTTCAAGGTTGCGGATGACATGCGCGGCCCCGTCATTGATCCCACCAAGATCGAGCGCAGGGTTTCCGAGGAAGGCTTGGCAGCAACACGGGCTTATTTGAAAGTGCGTTTTCCGGAGCTCGCTAACTCACCGCTCGTTGACAGTCGCGTATGCCAATACGAGAACTCGAGCGATCAGAATCTTGTTTTGGACCTTCATCCGGAAGCTGAGAACGTGTGGATCATCGGGGGAGGTTCGGGGCACGGCTTCAAACACGGACCGGTGGTGGGCGAGATGGTGAGAGATGCGGTTTTGGGGCGGAAAACTCCGCCGGTTGAATTCAAACTCGATCGCTTGCTGACGAAAAACCCTTAGCTAACCGCTTTCCTCAACCTGCCAGACCCACTGCCGGATGTCTTATGGATCAGCACAGCTTACGACTTGCGAATGATACGGCCGGCCGCTTGGAGCACGTTCACTGCGTCCTCCGGCAGCCTGCCCGACGTGTCGGGAGAAAGATTTAATAGCAAGTTGCTGCGGCGCTGACGACAGTCGTTATATTCTCTGGCGATTTTTTCCGCGCTCGCAATGGTGAACCCTGGCCGCCAGAACCAGCTATTCATCGGAGGCATGGGTTTGTAGGGCGGACCGGTCGGTATCCAAGCTTCCATGGGCATGTAATACGTCCTGCCTTCGAACTTTACGTTCGCGTCGTGGCCCTCAGACGGAGGCATGGTGTCTTCTCCGTTGATCACATCGGTTGGCCAGCTTTTGGGCTCGCAGATGCGTCCCAAGTTGCGTCGGCTTTGGTAGTAAGCCTGGTTCATCACTACGATTCCGTGCGGGCTGTACCTCTTGATCAGCTCATAAAGTTCCGAGCGCTGGTCCTGTGAAAGTTTCCAGGTGATATCGAGCAATTGATAAAAGGTATTCGGATAACGGCTATGAAGTTCCGTGAGCTGCTGTTTGATGAGCTGGTAGTAGTCGTCCTTGACCGGAATGTCCCAATCGAACTTGCCTTCGTTGTGCGGGTCGAGAATGCAGTAATAGAACCCGTGTTTCAGTTGGTTCTCCCGGCAAGCCTTCACGAATTCCTCGACCACATCGGTTTTGTTCGGGCTGGCGGCGACGTCGTAGTCATAGTTCTTGGCGTCCCACAGGCAAAATCCCGACATGTGCTTCGCAGTTAGCACGGCGTAACGGGCACCGAGGTCACGCGCGACGCGAACCCATTGGCTGACGTCGAGGCGGGTCGGATTGTATGTGGTTGCGGGCACGCCACCCGTCTCATAGTCGTTCCCTGTGAAGGTGTTCATGCTGAAGTGGAACGAGACGCCGAACTGCAGCCGTTCAAATTCACGAAGGGCGTGGGTGGGATGAGTCGCGGGTTCGATCTTCGCCGCAGACGCGGCCTTCGAAAAATGCGGAATGGCCAGCGTCGCTGAAGCCGCTAGAACTTTGGAAAATTCTCGACGATTCATTGAGGACTCTTTCGCGCAACGCGCGTAAACCTCGCGCGACAATTGACGGCGCTCGAAGATAAACTACCACGCTACTCACTCTCCAGAATCATCGCACCCTCACCAGGAAGTCCCTACGTCCGCGGATCAGCTTCACGAAGAATGCGATCCAGAAGGACAGGGCAATAGCCGCAGTAATAATGAACCGGCGGGGCGAAACATCAAAGGACGTGTCCGAGATGATCCGCCCGAAAGCCAATCCGCTCATGATCATTGCCAGCTGCAAGAGCCAGATGGGTCCGGACAGCCGACGTTTGATCCGGTCGAGGGTCTTCAATTCATGAGCCGGGGGAAGTGGGGCGGGCAGAATAGGTATCGTGCCGCCGCTTTCCTTCAGAGACGCAGCCAGCTCAGGATCTTGGCTTAAGAACTCTTCGACCAGCCTGCGGCTGTCCGGCGTTGCGTCTCCACTGGAGTAAAGAACATACAGGTCTGAAATGATGTCCCGGGTTACGTTTTGCATACCGTCGTAGTCCTTTCCTGCAATTCTGCTTTTAAAGACACGCGAGCGCGGTGGATGCGGACCTTTATGGCCGGAAGGGAGCAGCCCAAAATCCTCGCGATGTCTTCATAGCTCAGATCTCCGTCCAAGGCCAGCAGCAAAGCCTCGCGTTGTTGCTCGGGCAAGGTTTGCACGGCGCGCAGCGTGTTCTGCAGTTTCTGCCTGTCTTGGGCGCTTGCTTCGGGGCTTGGTCTCGGGTCGGGAGGTTCGGGCAATGAGTCGGACGCAACCGTCCGTCCCTGTTTGGCCACGTGATCTCGATACAGATTTCGCGTTATGGCGAAGAGGTACGCTTTTACAGTGCCGAGCCTCAGGTCGGTGGGGCCGCACATTGCATGGACGAAAGTTTCAGAAGTCAGGTCCTCAGCCAGGAATTGGCTTCCACATAAATACAAGGCGAAGCGATGGACGTCCTGAGCGTATCGACCGTAGAGTTCTGAGAAGTTCATCGCTTTTCATACAATACGGGCCTCGCGGGAAAAGGTTACAGCAAGTTCTGCCCCCGTCCTTGGCCTGCTTGATGAGGGAGAACGGCACAAAGCCAACCCGCTCGGCCGACCCCTGACCGGCAGGGCCCATGTAAGTGATTGAAAATTGATGAGCGCGGGAGACCCGCGCTCCCTACTGCTCTGACACTCAGGCCGCGACGCCGGAAGCGGATCCAGGGTCAAGGGCACTTTGCAAGCCGGCCACGCAAGTGTCGTCGATAGCAGTGACATGCGGAATTCCAGTTTGCGTCTCAAAATCAGCAAGTGCTGACAGGGTATGCTCTCCGGCAATACCGTCGATCGGTCCGGGGTGGAATCCGAGATATGTCAAATACAGTTGAGCAGCCCGAACACTCAGATCTGGCAAAACCCCGGCAGAAAATCTTTGATATTCGGAGTTAAGGCGAACATCGTAACGATTGATCGCAAAATTTGGGCCGTTATACCCGCGCGCGAACGATGCCCAATCGTGTCCTCGCAAAAAAGAGGCGAGGCCAGTGTGCGTGAGGAAGCTTGTCATCGCCATCAACTGACGATCTTCGGAGTCGGACATGGCCGCAACCATATCCTCCACGTCCTTAAAGCCGGCTGCGGAAAAGTTCATGCCCATGATTTGCGCAAGGCCCCAGGAGGTGCTTTGCAACGCCGCCGAGCGGTCTTTGAGAATTGCGCGATTGAGGCGGTCGTATTGGGGCGCTCCACGGGGACCGTAACCGCCGGGTGTCGGGTCACTAATGTCGCCATCGTCGAACTGTCCTTGGGTCAAACGATGAAAGATGTGGCGCTCGAAGAGAATTTGCGGGCGCCGATCAGGCAAATATCCGCACCCCGAGGTTTCCACACTCAAAACAGCCCATACCTCCGGGCTGCCAACATGGAGTGCATCCGCAACCGTCGCCATCCCATCGCTCGACAGAGCCATCGCCGAACCTTGAAATGCAAGTACCGACATACTTATTTCCTCCTTCATTAGACCTGCAGTATGCGCGTTGCCGGGGCTCGCAAGTCCTCTTCCTCAGGCGAGCATCTTCAGAACGGCAAAACGACCCGATGAATGCGGGCGGCTCCTGATTCTTCGAATGAGGTTAAGAAAGAGAAGTACCAGAGGGCAGCGATTCTAATGTTCCATGCCTATCTAGGGCCAGGAATATTTTCTTGTTACGAAAATGGAACAGAGATCCGCGATTCGAGCATGAAACGGTAAGGGTACTTCTGGCTTGACCTGACTCCTATTGGCGGCCCCGGTTTTTCAGTCTTCTCGCCACGAAATCGCCATTTTTGAGAGGCTTTTTCTTCCAACGATCGCCTGTAAGCGGCTGAGGTAAAACCCGAAGCAAGTGGGCATCGCCTTCCTGAGGTTGAGGAGGGTGATCTCGCACGGGTCCGCGTGACCCATTCACTTCTGCCGGGACCCGAACTTTTCGAATTTTTCACCAATCCACCTGGGTCACCTTTTCGCACAACCTACTTACTCTCTAGCACTTAGCAGGTCACCTCCATTTCAGGCCCAGTTCCTTTGACCCGAGCGGGGCGCCGCGATATTCATGCACCCAGTTTCCGGAGGTGGAACGGGCATGCGGACAACAGTCATTGCGACACGTCTTGTAATAGCACTGCTAGGAGTCTCCGCAGTGGCGCAGAGAGTATCCCAAACTGCACCCCAACCGAACCGCAACATCACGGCGCAACGAACGCAGAAGAATCTGCCGACTGGTGCCGACCATCCGGAGAGTACCGCTGGCACCGTCGAGGGCTTCGTGTACTGGGATGCTAACCGCTACTCGCACACTCCAACTGGCAGTTGCGGTGGTTTGGCCATCACCGTCAGCGTTGGAAGTTCCTCAGGCGGCCCTTTGACCTCCTTCACCCCGCTGGCAACTCTTACGAACAACTTCAAATATGTGGGGCAAGTCAAGGAGTTCCTCGCTGGCGGGAAAATCAACGTCTATGACGTTTGCACCTATGCATACAGCCATGTGCCGGTCGGCCCTGATCTGCAAGTTAGTCTCGCCGTGACCCAACCTTGGGTCTTCTCGCCCGTTGCAGTGCCCCAGTTTGCAATCCTCGGACCGCTCAAGATTATCAACGCGCAATGCAACATGCTCCCGCGCATCGTGAACCCCACAGCGTCGGATCTGATGGCGCACTGGGGTTCGTGCCAGAACATGGCATATGACGTCAACTTCGTGATGCATGCGGCTCCCCGGCCGCCGCTGGGTAGTAGCGGCGGCGGGACCGCCCCGGGCACCTCCGGTTCACAAAATGGAATGGTTGCAACCGCGCCTCAGCAGGGGCTCCTTGTTGGCCGAACGGCGTCGCAGACTCTAATGCAATCAACCAATGGAGGACTGCTCGGCAATCAGGCTCAAACGTCTTCCGCGTCTGTGCCCCCGACCCCTGCAAGCAAGGTCGAACTAAATCCTCAGCCTTTGCCACCACGCACGGCGGCCAATGCCGGGTCGGGAAGCCCTGGCACAAAGGTTTCACTCAATCCTCAGCCACTGCCACCCAAAACCAAGGGGACCCCTCGAGCCATAGCGACCCTGGCGCCACTGAATCTTGCCCAACCCAAAGCGTTGAAGAAGATCGCCAATCCCCGCTTGTCGCAGCAGAACTCAAGTATTATCGCGGTCCTTCAGCAGCAGAGGCAGGCTGCAGACCAGGAAACAGTCGCAATGAAGCTGAGTCTGCGATCAGCGGCATCAGCGTCAACAGCGCGCACGCCTGCTCTCTCGGCAAGTTTTCAAGGCAATGCACCAGCGCAAGGGCTCGGGCCGATGAAGACCCAAGGCGCACAAGGCAGCTCCGGTTCTTCGATCACACACTTGTCTCCTTTCAACTCGACTGTGCTGACGTGTTCGACCGATCCAACACCTCGAATCCTGCAGGTCAGCGGCGGCCAGGCGCCGGGTATTTTCACTCCGGAAGCAAAATACAACCTCTATACGATTGTGGGTTGCAGTTTTGGACAATCTCAGCCCACCAACTCGGCCTACATCTTCGGCGCCAATGGTTTTAAGGCAAATCTCAATATCGATTACTGGAGCGACAACGGCATTACCGTGCACCTGGATCCCGGACTGGGAGGCGTCCTTGACCAGAACAATGTGACGCTGGTGGTCACTCCTGTTGGCAAACAGCAGCTGCAGAAGTCCGGGTTCAAGTTCTATGCGGCACGAGGCATGCCCGCTCCGGACGGCAGCGACCAAGAAGTTCAGTTGTCCTATAACTCTCAGCCCCAGTCCAGTGTTGTTCTGGCCTACGCCAATGCCCCCATCGTCATTGGTTGGAACCAGGTTCCTGGGAACGCAAAATCACAATTCCCAGCATTCACATTCTCCGGGACACCCGTGGTGGGTTGGACCTTCCGCTATGCCTATGGCCATTCGGATCCCAACAATCCCTGTTTCATCAATGACGTCCATTATGCGATCGACACCTGCCAATGGTATTTCAACCAAAATCATCCCGGAACTGACGTTTGGGATTTTGGAAAGCTTACTCCGGGATTCGCGATCAGTTCGTACAACCTCTATTACGAAGAGACGGACCCATCCCAGATGTGCGGGGCTTGGGACGACGAGGCCACTGGCGACAAAGATGGTCTTGCCGGCAAGTGGGACTTCAACCTCAACTCGCAGAACCAAATCCAAGTTACTTGGCCTCTCTACTACTGCCACGATCGGGAAGAGGTCTCAAGCCGCGAAAACAAGCAGGTCATGTCTTCTTATGGCTTAGCCGTGTGGGTGATGGGGCCACGTTGCGTAGATCCATGGACCGGACAAAAAGACTCGGCCTGCCTCACGAAAGTTCACCAGATGTTGCAGTAAATGCACTCGCAAATAGGGACGTTCCAGATCTCGGAGGACACGGAGCAAGCCATGCACAAGTTGCGCAGAAACTTCCTTTCGGAGGCAAGCCAGCGATGAAGAGATTCTTGCTTTTATGTCTTCTCGTTCTCGCGCTGCTAGGTGGCTGTTCAAAGAAAAACAGCCCTCCCACAACATCGGGAATACCAGCTGCCCGGCCGTTCCATGATCTGCGCGAACTTCCTGGGAGCATTGCCGACGTCACACTGACTAGCAACACGGTTCGAATTGATGAGGCAACCACACGCCGGATTTTGAAAAGTGTCGGTTCAGATGGGAACATCTACATCTTTGACGACTCCGATAGCAGAATCCAAAACCTTCATGAAGGTCAGATTCTGTTTCTCGAAAACGTTGCCGTGCAGAAAGTGCTCGCGACAACCAGAAAAGATAATCTCATCATCGTCGGCACCGACTATGCATCTCTGCCCGAATTCATTCAGCAAGGCCACCTGAAGTGGGAAGCTCCTATCCAGTTCGCGTCTTTGTTTGCTCAGAAAGGCAGCCCCTCCGACTTCAAGCTCGCAAACCGGCGGTTGTGGTGGATACCGGGCAGTACCGTTTACGCTGCCGGCACCGAGCTTTCCTACTCTGGGAAAGTCGACGGCTGGGACACCAGCATCAGCGTGACTCCTGGCTCGAATCGGCTGGATATAAGCTTCAAAGTCTCTAGGACTTACGAAGGCATGAGTGTGATGGTGTCTTCGAAAGGCTTTCTGAAAGATTTCTTAAGTTCAGCAGACGTCCAGGTGTCCCAGGGCAGCGTCGACAACTTTTCTTACGATGCCAAGAACCTGAACGGAGAAATGAATGTCGAGTACGCCGCAACACGGGGTGAGGGCGAGGCAGCCGGCATCGATAAACCGAACATCAAGCTTCCGCCCATCGCCAAGATACCAATGCCGATCGCAGGCATTCCGTTCATGCTCACCATCAACGCAAACCTCATTCTGAAGCCCGGGTTCGGCGCAAAAAAAGAAGCTGCCAGCGGTTCCTTTCACATCACCTACAAAGGTGACGAAGGATTCCAGGTTAAAGGCGGGAACCCACAAGCTAGCAGTTCCATTGATGGCAGCGGCAGCTTTGGGAAAATTGTGACGGCGTCTCTAGCGCCTCACGCCATTCTGATCGGAATTGCAGCTCCCAAAATCACGCTCAGTCTTGGCGCTCAATCCGCCATCGATGTATTGCAGCAGGCCTTCCCTTCCGGAATGGCCGACGCTCTTTCCGACTTCCTGGCTAAGGCTGCCGCCGGCAAGTGGGCGAAAAAGAAAATCGATCCAAGCTTCAAGACCGAAGCAGCCGCCTCGGTCCAGACAGTCGCCGTTGGAACCATGACGGCGGCAGGATCGTTGTCGATGATCCCATGCAAGCTCACCCGCCTGTTGCTCGAGTTCAAGGGCGGAGCAGACACCTATTTATTGGGAATGAAGGGGTTCGACAAGGAAGTGGTTTTTGCAAAAAAGGAATTTGTCACGCGCGAACCTGACATCAATGCTTGTGGAGACAAGTAACCCGAACCATCAACAAGGAGAGATTCTCATGGCATTCTGTGCGAATTGCGGTGCGGCGGTGAGTGAAGGAGCAGGATTCTGTGGGGCCTGCGGCAAGCCAGCTGGGTCGAAGCCCCAGCCAATTGCCGTGACTCAATCAGTCGGTGTTCAAGCCGTAGCTGTACCGGCGGGCGCAAGCCCGCAAGCAGCATCCGCAGGTCTCAATTCCAACCTGGCGGCTGCGCTGGCCTACCTGCTCGGTTTCATAACGGGGATTCTCTTCCTGGTTCTCGAGCCCTACAAGCATGACCGGTTTGTGCGGTTTCACGCCATGCAATCCATCCTGTACAGCGCGCTAGGGATTGTGTTCAGAGTGGGATGGAGCGTTCTCGTAAGCGCCTTGATGGACATCACAGCCTGGGCTGGCGTCTTGTTAGTGCCAGTTGGGCTGGTGATATCCCTCGGTCTCTTCCTTTTCTGGCTCTACCTGATGTACCAGGCCTACAGCAATCGCGAATTTCGTATTCCTATCATCGGAGCCATTGCTGCGAAACAAGTTGGATAGGCATCGAGATGAACCAACGGAGAAGCATTATGAAAAAAAACAACCTTGCGACCGGCATTGCGTCACTGCTGAGCCTGGTACTGATGGCTGCTTGCACTTCCAAGCCGTCAGCGCACACATCGGTAGAAGGCGTAATTACACCAACAGCTAAGGCCGGCAGTGATGATGACCTGCAGGCCGCAATGGACAAGCTGGAAGCTTCGATTCACAAGCCATCTGCGCCCTTTCATGCGTCGTTCAAGAAGAGCACTTCAGACGGTTTCTTATACGAATGCGAAGCCGATATTTCCGAGGACGCTATCACCGGAGAACAAACAGATAGCAATCCCGCGACCAAAGTGGGAGATGACATCTTTCCGGCAAACACCCGAACCCGTCAACTGAAGGGTGTGCCCTATGGGAGTCCCGACTGGCAGGCAGTGTATGGGGGGATCAGCATGGCCTATTTGAATGGGCACATCCGGGACGCGCAGCCTGGAGTGAAATACATTCGGGACGAACAAACCGGAGGCTACGATGCTCGGCGTTATGACTTCGACCTGAACGGAGTTGACGCAGACATCAAGAAAGCCATGGAGCTAGGGAATTCTCTCGGATTGCGGCAAACCAAGGATTACAACGTCAAGGGCTCGGCCTGGATCGCCAAGGCGGACGGCCGCATGGTCAAGTTTGCCTTTGACAACATTTACACCTTTAACAACGGCAAGATCGAGAGCACACACTTCGAGGGAACGATCACGAAGAAGTGATCCGGAAGGGACGGCAAGACGAGGGGACGATTGCGAACAAATAGCCGCACTTCAAGGAGAGAGCATGAGCATCGCCTGCACAAAATGTGGATCGCTTCTCGCGGAAGGCCAGTTATTCTGCACGGCATGCGGCATGCGGGCTCCCGAACAATCCACCACTGAGGTGTCCCGCTTTTGCACGGATTGCGGGACGCCATTTTCTGCAGTAGGGAAGTTTTGCGAGAAATGCGGAGCATCGGTAAACGGACAACCAACCTTACCCGCAGCAGAATTGTCGCCCAACACCACTGCTCAAATTTCTCCGCAGGCATCGGTACCTGTGAAATCCGGCAGTAACTTTCTGAAGTTTGTCATGATCGCAGCGGCTTTGTTCGTTCTTCTCCTGTTACTTGCGATGGGGAGCTGCGCCTACATCGCCTATCGTGCCAAGCAGCGGATCAACAAGGTGGAGGAGGCCTACAAAAAGGATGACCTTTCGGGCATGGTGGCCGCAGCCACTGGTCAAACAGCCAAGCCCCAGCCGCTTCCAAACTGGAAACCTGCATCCCCGGAGCTCACCTCATCACCGGCGAGCAAGATTCCGCTTCGCAAGTCGCTGAGACTTGTTCATGCCGGCACTGACGAATTGCAGGGAGACTATGAGTCCATTTTCGTCGTCGATAGGGTATCTGCGCAGAGCATCCACATCAGTGCCTCGCAGCAGTTTCCTCCAGGTCAGGGTATCGAGCGCTTCTTGAATAGCGGAACCAAAAAGAACACTCTCCGAAGAATCGAGTGCGGGCGAACCGTGTTCCTTGCCGACATGGAGAACTCCTCCGAGACCGACGGCTACATGTGCCGCGAAGGGAGGGATGAACAGCACCCCGGAACGACTGCGATGAGCCTCTCGCGGAAAACTTTGAGCGAACTGAAAACTGCGGGTGAATCTGTGTTCACCTATCACGAGGACCCCCTCAAGTCTCTGCTGAAGTCGTTCAAGAGTGCGATGGCATCCGACTCGAAGAGTGACGATGCAGCCAGCCAGGATCTTATGAAGAAGATGATGAACTTTGCTCCCGATGGGGGAATCGGCGACAGCTCCGCGATGGACACACCTGCCCTGAAATGCACACTGCGCAGGAACGGCAACAGCGACGTTGCATTTCCAGTGCTCGTGAACGACCAACCGGCAGACCTACCGGTGGTGGACGTTGTAGTCAAGCTTCCAGACAAGGAACGCCAACTGTATGCCCTCGACGATCCCGACAAGCCACTGGTCCTGGCCGGCGCCTCGACCGATGGCGGGCACGAGCAGGTCATCAAGATTTATTGGGATCAGGAAAAACCATCAGG
>Ga0157378_10000077_pt1 | contig 89664 bp, 72 predicted proteins | sample M65metaG_FD_115309 | JGI IMG/M metagenome (GOLD analysis project Ga0157378, IMG submission 115309) | Miscanthus rhizosphere microbial communities from Kellogg Biological Station, Michigan, USA - M6-5 metaG | ecosystem: Host-associated > Plants > Roots > Rhizosphere > Soil | place: USA: Michigan...
CACCTACGGAATTGACGATGGTATCGATGTGTCGCCGGACGGCAAGAGTCTTTTGTTCGAAGAGTTTGGCGAAAAGACGCAGGCGGACATTTGGCTGCTGCCCCTCGATGGCAGTGGAAATCCGCGTCCGTTGTTGGCAGCCGAGTTCGCGGAATTTCATGCACGCTTCTCGCCCGATGGTCGGTGGATCGCCTATGCTTCCAACGAGTCGGGCCGGCCGGAGATTTACGTCCAAAGTTTTCCGCTCGCAGGTGGGAAATGGCAAGTATCAACCGCAGGTGGCGCGCAACCGCGCTGGCGGCGTGACGGGAAGGAACTCTACTTCATCGCTCCCGATCGCAAGCTGATGGCAGTCGATATCAAAACTGGAGCCGGCTTCGAAATGGGAACTCCGGCGCCGCTGTTTCAAACCCAGGTGTCCAGCGTCAGCTCTCCAAATCGTTACGACGCATCGGCTGACGGCCAGCGTTTTCTCGTCAACACAACAGTTGAAGAGGCGAGCCGTACGCCCATCGTCGTCATTTTGAATTGGGCTGCGGGAATAAAAAAATAGTGAAACAGGCGTTCGGCGACTTATTGACGCGCCGGGCCGAGCAACTGATCGACTTCCGCGCTGACTACATCAAATTCTTTCTTCAACACCGCATATCTTTCAATCGCATCGCGGCCAATCTTCTGATCGACATTGGCAGTCATGCTCGCGAGATAATTGATGTGCGCTTGCAAGCCCGGCTTCCCGTAACGCACCGGCTCACTCAAAAGCTTTGCAGCGATCGCTTTCAAACGCGCCGACGTGTCCCCATCTCGGTTTGCTGCTGTTGGCGTATTGTTCTGCACTTCGCGCACGCGCGCGACGAGTCGATTGACGCCATTCACCAGCACACGCATGCGCATGTTGTGCTCGTACTGCTCCTGCAAATCCGCAGCCGTGACACCGTCGGCCGCAACGCGTGGATCAATCAGCACATTGAAGGGCTGAGTTTGAGTGGTCGCGCCGAATTTCACGCGCGCCTGATATGGTCCGGGCGGCAAAGTCACGCCGTCTTTGTTTCGCAAATCCCAAACGACGCGATTGAGCCCGGCGTTCTTCGTGGCGCGCGGCGGGGGTGGACCAAAGCGACGCGCCGAAGGAGCATCGGGATCGTCTGATTGGCCTGCGTCGCCACGTGCCGGACGATCGGGCGTGGCCGTCTCGCTGCTGTAAGAGTTCACCACCGCGCCTCTCCCATCCACAATCTCGATCGTGACCGGCGAGCTTGAAGCGGGCAGGTAATAATCAATCTGCGGTCCGAGATTTGCCGGCGCGGTACGCGTGCGATAACCGTCACGCGGCTTAAACAGATGAGGTTCAGACTGACTTATCTGCGCCGAAAGCTCGCGTAATGGACTGATGTTGTCCATGATCCAAAACGCGCGCCCTTGCGTCGAGACAATCAGGTCGTCGTGATAAATCTTGATGTCAGTCACCGGCACGTTGGGAAGATTCTGTTGAAACGGCTGCCAGTGCGCGCCGTTGTCGAACGAGATGAACATGCCGAATTCAGTCCCCGCGTAAAGCAAACCTTCGCGCGCTGGATCTTCGCGCACCACACGCGTCGGCCAATCCGCCGGAATGCCGTTCTTTCCATCGGTCAAACGCGTCCAGGTCTTCCCGTAATCGTCGGTGCGATAAATGTAAGGTTCGAAATCGCCGAGCAGATAACGATAGACCGCGTAATAGGCCGAGCCCTTACGATGCGGCGACGGTTCGATGTACTGCACGCGTCCGCCCTTCGGCAGATCGGGCGGCGTCACGTCTGTCCAGGTCTTGCCGTTGTTGCGCGTGACGTAAAATGGACCGTCGTTCGCGCCTGTCCAAATCACGCCCTTCTCAAGCGGCGATTCCGAAATCGCGTAAAGCGTCGAATAGAACTCTTCCCCGGTGACATCGCGCGTAATCGGTTCACCGCTGGCGCCCTGACAACATTCAGGATGCGCCGTGAGATCTGGAGAGATCTTTTCCCAGGTCACTCCTCTGTCGCGGGTGCGATGAACATATTGCGAACCGTAGTACAGAACATCGGGATCGTGCGGCGACGTCGCCATTGGCGAGACGCGCTGAAATCTCAGAATCAAATCACTGGCGGGATTTCCATAAAGTGACTGCGCTCCGACCCAGTAGTTCTTTTCCTGACCGATGCTCAAATTCATCACGCCGTACTGGCCTTTGCACGAGCCGTACACGACATTCGGATCCCGCGGATGCGGCATGATCGGGCCAGTCTCGCAGCCGGGGCCGGGACGCCAATCGTTCAGGTTGTATGGATCGGCCTGACTGGAAATGATGACCGTTGTATTGTCCTGCTGCGCGCCGTAGAGTTTGTAAGGAAACTGATCGTCCAACCACACGCCGTAGATTTCCGAGGTCGGTTGATTCATCTGACTTGACCACGTGCGGCCGCCGTCGAACGAAATGTTCGCGCCGCCGTCGTTACTCTGAATCATGATGTTTCCGTCTTTCGGATTGATCCAGATGTCGTGATTGTCGCCGTGCGGTGTGCGAAAGACCGAAAAAATTTTGCCGCCGTCACTCGATTTCCAAAAGCCTTCCGCGCCCGTATAGACAACGTCTGCATTCGTTGGATCAGCACCGAGCGCGACGTAATAAAACGGACGCTGAATCATTGCCGTAGCAATATTGGCCGGCTGTGAATTCATCGCCTGCCAGCTTTGCCCAGCGTCGTCGGAACGATAGAGACCGCCCCCGGGCTTTGCTTCAACGAGCGCATAGATTCGACTTGGCTTCGCGGCTGTAACCGCGAGATTCGCTTTGCCGATCAGCTCCGTGGGTAAGCCATTTGTGATCTTCGTGAAGTGCTCGCCGCCGTCAGTCGACTTATAGAAACCACCTTCGCGACCGCCACTGATGATCGTCCAGGGCTTTCGCTCGAGTCGCGACATCCACGCATAAACAACATTTGGATTGCCCGGTTGCAGCTCGATGTCCATTGCGCCGACTTCATCGGAAACGAAAAGAACTTTGTGCCAGGTCTGGCCGCCATCAATCGTCTTAAAAACTCCGCGTTCTGAATTGGATTTAAAGGCGTCGCCCTGGGCGGCGACCCACGCGATGTTTGGGTTGGTCGGATGAATGCGCACGCCGCCGATCTGTCCGGCGTCGTAAAGGCCGACGAAACCCCACGTTTGCCCGCCATCGGTGGATTTGTAAATCCCGCGGCCGGTTGAAACGTTGCTGCGCACATCGTCCGAACCGGTGCCCAGATAAATCACGTTCGGATCGGAATCCGCCACCGCGACTGAACCGGTCGATCCCAGCGGCAGTTTGCCGTCAGTAATGGGCGTCCAGGACGCGCCGCCGTCAATCGTACGAAACAGACCACCACTCGCCACACCCATATAGAACGTCTTAGGTTGTGATGGCACGCCCGTCACCGTCGTCACGCGACCGCCGCGCGATGGACCGACGAGTCGATAACGAAGGCCCTGAAAGAAGAGCCGGTCGACTTGCGGGCTTGTTTGCGCCCGAGAATGATGTGGAGCGATGTAGAAAACGAAACCGAGGGCAATCAACGTGGCGAGTGCGTAGCAGGCATTTCGAAACATGGGGCGTCCTCCAAAATTTCGCAAGAGAATATCACGCTTTATCTGGCGCCAACTTTGTCAACTCAGTTAGAATCTCGCCGAGCAAGTCCCCTGCGCGAACCGAAGTGGATCCCACGTTTATGAAGAGTTGTCCACGATGTGGTGAAGTCTTCGCTGACAACACTCTGAAGTTTTGTCCGGAAACATGAAACGCTGTCCCACCTGTCGGCGGACCTTCGAAGATGAAACGTTGCAATACTGCCGCGTGGATGGTGCGCTACTGTCAGAAGACTCAGAAGCGCCGACGAATCTGCTGCGCCAACCAGAACAATCGCCACCTACCGAGCGGCTAACAAAAAATACCGTCCGCGCGAAGGCGAGAAGTTCTGCGGCGAAGTACCTTTTATTTGCGGCGATCGTAACGGCGATTGCCGTCGTCGCGATCGTGTTTGTCTATCGCCAGTTTCGCGTTACGGACGATTCTCTTAACTCAATCGCAGTGCTGCCTTTTGAGAATCAAAGCCGTGATCCCGAGTCTGATTATTTAGCAGATGGACTAACCGAAAGCATTATCTACCGGCTCTCGCAATTTCCGAACCTGAATGTCAGCCCTCGCAGTTCAGTCTTTCACTACAAAGGGAAAGAATCAGATGCGCTTAAGATCGGCAACGAGTTGGGTGTTACGACAGTGCTTTCCGGCCGAATTACTCAACACGGCGATCAGATTACGATTAGCACCGAGCTCACCGACGTGCGCAACCACAAGCTACTCTGGGGCGAGCAATACGATCGCAAGTTGTCAGAGTTGCTGGCGACGCAGCGAGAGATTGCCCGCGAGATTGCTGAACGACTCAAAGTCAAATTCTCGGGCGCGGATCAGCAGCTCGCGAACAAGCACTACACGGAAAGCAATGAAGCTTATCAGAGCTATTTGAAAGGGCGTTATTACTGGAACAAGCGGACGCGCGATGGATACAACAAAGCGATTGAACATTTCAAGGCTGCGATAGATAAGGACCCAACCTTCGCGTTGGCTTATACGGGTCTCGCCGATTGCTACAACATCTTAAGTTCTTACGGCCTGTCGAGTCCCAACGAATCGTTTCCACTGGGAAAGGCCGCGGTCACCCGCGCCCTTGAACTCGACGATAACCTGGCAGAGGCGCACACGTCGATGGCCTACCTTAAGTATCAATACGAGTGGGATTGGACCGGCGGTGAAAGGGAATTTAAGCGGGCGATTGAGCTGAATCCGAATTACTCGACGGCTCATCACTGGTATGGACTGGCGCTGGCGAATATGGGCCGCTCGGACGAGGCTTTCGCTGAACTGAAACGGGCCCACGATCTCGATCCGCTTTCGCTCGTCATCATGGCGTCTACGGGATGGACTTTGTTTAAGGCCCGTCGTTACGACGAGGCGATAGCGCAATTTCAAAAGGCACTCGACATGGACCAAAACTTCGGGCGCGCGCATTGGGGAATTTCTGAACCCTATGCGCTCAAAGGTGATTATGATAAAGCCATAGCCGAGCTGCAAAAAGCGAGGGAACTGGATGAGAGTCCGTCGACGCTGGCGTTGCTCGCTGAAACTTACGCCCGCGCCGGTCAGCGAAGTGAGTCGCAACGACTGCTGGCAGACCTGCTGCAACAACGAAAGCTGAAATATGTCGATGCATATTATTTGGCTGAGGTTTATGCCGCACTTGGTGATCGGGAAAAAGCCCTGCGCACCCTCGAGGAGGCATATGAAGAGCGTTCGAGCAACATTGTCTGGCTCAAGTGGGAACCGAAGTTTGACGGGCTGCGCTCAGATCCGCGTTACGTTGATCTGATAAAGCGAATCGGATTGTCGCCGTAGAAGATTTGTCATTACTGCCTTGTGTGATACATCTACGCCCATGAACAGAATATTGATCGCCCCACTAGCGTTGCTTGCATGTTTCGTAATGTTTGGTTCCGTCGCGGCGCAGCCGCGCACCGCGCGCGACCAGGCGTTGTGGCAAAGAGCCCTCGCGATTCATCGGCGCGCAATCGTCGTTGATACTCACAACGACGTCACGACGCCGATGACGAATGATGACTTCGACCTCAGTGGTAATCCGCCCGAACCTTATCGCACAAATATCGCGCGCATGAAGAAGGGCGGGCTCACGGCCGAGTTTTTTTCACTTTACATCAAGCCATCGTACGTTACGCGCGGCGGCGCCGCGCGCCGGACGCTCGACATGATCGATTCGGTTTATCGCGCGGTCGAGCGGCACCCGAACGAACTGATGATTGCCACGACCGCTGCCGATATTCGCCGTGCAAAGGCGCAAAACAAGATTGCCTGTTTGATGGGCATCGAAGGCGGTCATGCGATCGAGAATTCGCTGCCGACACTGCGTGAATTTCACCGGCTGGGCGTGCGTTACATGACGCTGACGTGGAACAACGCGAACGAGTGGGCCGATTCAAATCGCGAGAGCAAACACAACGGGCTCACCGACTTTGGCAAAGACGTCGTGCGCGAAATGAATCGCCTGGGAATGCTCGTCGACGTTTCGCACGTTGGCGACAAGACGATGAGTGATGTACTGGACATTTCCAAGGCGCCGATCATCGCATCCCATTCTTCCGCACGCGCATTGAGCAACGTGCCGCGCAACATTCCTGACGACCTGCTCAAACGAATCGCGAAAAATGGCGGCGTCGTGCAGGTGAACTTTTACAGCATGTTCGTCGATGCGGCGACGGTAGCACCACAAAATGCCGCGCGGAACGACAAGCTGAAAGCGCAACAGGCCGAGTTGAACGAAAAATACAAAGACGATCCGGAGCGGCTGGCAGAAGAAAGCGACAAACTCGAAGCCGCCAATCCGCTGCCGCCGTTGCCGATTTCGAAGCTGATCGATCATATCGATCACATCGTGAAGGTCGCCGGAATCGATCACGTCGGTATTGGCGCTGACTTTGATGGCGCGAACGACATGCCTGAAGGCGCGCGCGATGTTTCGATGCTGCCGAACATTACTTATGAATTATTGAAGCGTGGTTACAGCGAACCGGACATTCGCAAGATACTCGGTGAAAACCTGCTCCGCGTGATGACGCAGGCCGAACGGGTGGCCCATAAGATGAGCCGGAATATTAGCGGCGAAGGCAGTACCAAAAGGATCAAATGATCATCCGCAGTCCAAAGTCCAAAGTCCAAAGTCCAAAGTCCAAAGTCCAAAGCTCAAAGCTCAAAGCTCAAAGCTCAAAGACCTAAGATCAAAGACCGCTAAAACAACAAGGCCCACGAGTGACATTCTTTTCAAAGTGTCACGCGTGAGCCTCGGGTGTGGACAGCACCACTTTTAGCGACGAGTATTCTGGTCGTTCTGTCCGCCTTCTTTGTAGCTGCCGCCGTCGCCGCCTTTGTTCGGATCAAAGCCGCCGCCTTGCTGGCCGCCACCCTGTTGGCCACCTTGCTGACCACCCTGCTGACCGCCCGTCGAACGATCATCCTGCGGGTTGCGCCCCGGCGCATGTTGACCACCGCCTTCGCCGGTTCCCTGTTTCATACCCTGATTTCGATCTCTGTCGTCTGCCATAACAATCCTCCCTGTTTGTTCGTTGATTGAATTGAATTGTCAGGCCGTGAAAGTGCGGCCTTCAAAAATTTGGCTCTTCAATCATCATGCCAAACGAAAAGTGCGACCAATGCACGCGTTCGAATGACGAGAATTCGCAGCGCCAGCATTCAAACGATACAGTCAGCATAAAAGCAGAACACGCAGAGTCAGCGACTGCGACAATTAATGTCCGACAAGCTTTAGCTTGTCGAAGAGGGGAGACAAACTGAAGTTTGTCGGACATTTTTTCGGCGCCTTGAAGCGTCAGCCGAAATCTGCGTAATCTGTGGAGAAAGAATGTCCGCCGGAATCTACATTCACACTCCATTCTGTCGCTCGCGTTGTTCGTACTGCGACTTTGCAACCGGAATGTTCGAGAGTGACGCCGCCGAACGTTATGTCCATGCAGTTATGCGCGAGATTGCAGCTTGGAACGAAGTGGATCCAGCAGAAACGGTCGACACGATTTATTTAGGCGGTGGCACGCCCTCCTTGTTAAGCGTTGATCAGCTTGAATCGATTTTGAACGCAGTGCGCGCTCGGTTCGCCGTTGATGAACACGCGGAAATAACCCTCGAGATCAATCCCGGTGATGGCGGTCTAGACCGGGAATCGCGACTCTTGAGCATGCGCGAATGGCGTCGAATTGGCATCAATCGCGCGAGTTTTGGCGCGCAGACATTCGACGATCGCGAATTGAAGATGCTGGGTCGTACCCATGATTCCGGCGACATCGGCGAAACGTTTGCCCTTCTGCGCGAAGCGGGTTTTGCTAACATCAACTTTGATTTGATCGCGGGCCTGCCGCATCAGACGCTCGCAGTCTGGAAGCGAAATCTCGAGCGCGCTTTAAAGCTTCGACCTGAGCATCTTTCGCTTTATTTGCTGGATGTGCATGAAGGCACGCCGCTGCACGATCAAATTGAGCGCGGCATGCGGCCGCAGCCGGATGAAGACGTGGCGGCCGAGATGTACTCAGTGATGATCGAAGAAGTTTGCACCGCGGGTTACGAGCATTACGAGATTTCGAATTTCTGTCTGCCCGGTTTTGCATCGCGACACAACACGAAATACTGGGCCCGCCAGCCTTACTACGGTTTTGGCAATTCGGCACATTCCCACGACGGAGCGCGACGACGCTGGGCGAATGAACGCGATGCCGCCGGATACGTGGAGCTGATCGAGCGCGGCGCTTCGCCGATTGTCGAACGAAATGAGTTGAGCGAAGAGGATGCTCGATCGGAAGCGATCTTCCTCGGATTACGCCTGATGCGAGGGATCGACTTGCCCAGTTATCAAACGGACTTCGGAAGCGATTTGCGTGCGCAATTTAATGAATTAAATCGGTTGAAAGACGCAGGTCTCATCGACCTAGACGATACGTCTTTGAAGCTGACTACGCGCGGCGCGCTGCTGTCGAATGAAGTGTTTGCGGCGTTGGCGTGATCGCGGCGCCGTAGGCGCGAAATATTTATAGTTCCCGTTCAGAACCTAAATTCTCCCGCATGAGCGGCGCAGCCGCTCATGCGGATTCCTCTTCAACGGCAATCGAGTCTATAGACATTTCGCTCCTACGGAGCTTTGAACTAGATCTCATGACTCAACAATCCGTCTCGCAACTTCGGCTCGAACCAGGTCGACTTTGGCGGCATGATTTCGCCGGCGTCGCTTACCTTTAGCAAGTCATCAATCGTGGTTGCGAACATTGAAAAGGCAACCGCTGCTTTTCCTTGGTCAACGAGTCTCGCTAACTCCTCAGTTCCACGAATGCCGCCGACGAAGTCGATACGCTTGTCAGTGCGCACATCCTTGATTCCGAGAACCGGATCGAGCAGACGATCCTGAAGAATGCTGACATCGAGGGACTCGACCGCGCCTGAAGGCACCGACGAATTGTCGCGCAACTTCAAACCATACCAAGCGCGGTTTAGGTAAATGCTCCAGTTTCCGCGGGCATTCGGCGCGGGTGATGCGCTGTCGCTGACGGTGAACTGTTCGCCCACGCGAGTCAGAAACTCATCGGACGACATCCCATTAAGGTCGCGCACGATCCGGTTATAAGGGAGAATCTTCAACTGGTTGTCGGGAAAAATCACGCATTGAAAGAAGTTGTATTCTTCGTTGCCGATGAAGCTGAAGCCGTGCTCTTTGAGGTCCGCACGGGCGCGGCTGGCGCTGGCCGCACGGTGATGGCCGTCAGCGATGTAGAGGTAAGGCACGTCGGCGAAGGCTTGCACCAGCGCTTCAGAATTCGGCGCGCGCCAGATGGTGTGGCGAATGTCATCGTTCGCAACGAAGTTGTAGAGCGGCTCGTTTCCCTGCAAAGCTTCTGCTACCAGCGCATCAATCTTTGACTGCGCGCGATACGTCAAAAACACCGGACCAGTCTGCGCGCGCAGCACCAGAATGTGACGAGTACGGTCGTCTTCTTTGTCGCGGCGCGTGCGTTCGTGCTTGCGAATAATATCGCGGTCGTATTCGTCGACTGAGCAGCAAGCCACCACGCCAATCTGTTTCTGATTACCCATGATCAAACGGTAAAGATAGACGCTTGGACTCGCTTCGAGTTGCAGCGGACATTCGCTCTTCAGCTTGACGAAATTCCTGACCGCCTGCGCATAGACTTCATCGCTGTAAATCGGCGTCCCATCCGGCAGATCGATTTCCGGGCGCGACACGTGCAGAAAACTCCACGGATTACCCGACGCCAGCGCGCGCGCTTCTTCGGTGTTGACCACATCGTACGGCACCGCGGCAACCTGCGCCGCGCGCGAGGCCTCCGGCCGAAGCGCATTAAAAGGACGAATGACTGCCATCCTGAACCCTCACTTGATTGGATTTTAGAAACGCTGTGCGGTAAGACTAACCGCCTGAAGATCAGTTTGCCAAGCAGCACGGAGGCACCATGACGGAAATTGAACGACTCCTGGATCAACTGAAGCGAGCGTATGAAGGCAATGCATGGCACGGCCCGTGTGTCCGCGAAGTTCTCGATGGAGTGACGGCCGCGCAGGCGCACGCGCGACCACTCGCCAACGGTCACACCATTTATGAATTGGTGCGGCACATCGCCGTTTGGGAAGACGTTGGCCGTCGACGATTGCAAGGCGATCCGGCTGATGTCGAGATTTCCTCGCCGGAAGACTGGCCTCCCCCAAATGACACCAGCGAAGAAGCCTGGCGACAAGCGAAGGGTGCGTTAGATCGCGGACATCAAGCGCTGGTTGAAGCGATCTCGAGTGTAGCTGACTCGCGTCTTGATGAGCCGGTCTATGAGGGCAAGTCGAGTGTCTACGTCACACTACACGGCGTGATTCAACACGATCTGTATCATGCGGGGCAAATTGCGATTCTGAAGAAGGCGGTGAGTTAATGTTGTTTCCCTCTCCCTCTGGGAGAGGCCGAGGGTGAGGGCCTTAGCGCGAGAGCAGAATTAAGTTTTTCTCTCTCTTAAGGGGTTGTCGACTGCTACTGAGAACAGAGGAAGAAAGTGTGGTTGGGCTATTTAAGCTAAACCCTCACCCCAACCTCTCCCAAAGGGAGAGGGGGTCAAAACTCACACCGGCGTTCGCCCAAACTCGCGCAGCAGCGGCCTGAGATTCTCAATCACCAACTCATGCGCGACGCCGTTCGTCGCGACGACTCCGTTGCGGTTGTCGATGCGGGGATCGTTATAACGCAAGCGCTGTCCGAACAGATCCGTCAGCCGCCCGCCCGCTTCAGTCAAGACAATCTCAGGCGCGCACGTGTCCCACTGCTTTGTGCTCGGTGAAAGATGCAGATAGAGATCGGCTTCTCGCTCGGCAATCAAACCAATCTTCACGCCAACTGATCCCCTGCGCGTTTCGTGACGGAATCCAAAGGAGTCGACGACCCGTTCCATACGCGGGCTACGATGGGAGCGGCTTGATGCCAAAACCATCTCAGCAGGATCGGTCCGCGTTGAAACCGTCATGCGCTCGGCTGAATTGTTCGCCGCTTCTTTCCACGAACCTTGTCCCCGCACTGCGCGGTACAAAACATCGCGTATTGGTTGATAGACGACGCCGACGACTGGCTCATCCTTACAGATGAGGCCAATCTGAACCGCGAAATCCCCATCGCGCTGCACAAAATTCTTCGTGCCATCCATCGGATCGATTAACCAGACGCGATCTTTCGTCAAACGATCTTCGGTGTCGGTCGACTCTTCCGCGAGAATGCCGTCGTCGGTAAATTCAGCCGCCAGTTCACCGACAATCAGATCGTTAGCTTCACGATCCGCCGCGGTGACTTCTTCCATCTCCTGAAGCGCGTTCACCTTGTGCTCGACGAGAAACGGACTGTTGTAATGTTTGAGCAGAATCGCGCCGGCAGCACGCGCCAGCTCTGTGGCCACTTGAATTTCGCGTTCAAAGTTCGACTGATTCACTGTTTTCGGAATTTGATTACACGCTAACACAACGCTTCTGTTGATCGAAGTGGCGCAGGCTTCTATAGTCACACAATCACTTCGTTTACCACTGTGACAATCAACGGCTGCGCCACCCCCGAAGGCACTTTGCGCTATCGCGATCGATTCCGTGACCGCGCCGCTGGCGGACATTTTCGTAAAGCGCGCGGTCTTCAGTTTTCCTCAATCGGCATCGGCACCTATCTCGGCAATCCGGACGAAGGCACTGATCGCCGCTACACGGGAGCGGTGGTGCGCGCGGTTGAGTTGGGCGTCAATGTCATCGACACGGCAGCGAACTATCGGTTTCAAAGAAGCGAGCGCTCGATAGGCGCTGCGTTGGCCGATTTGCAGGTGCGTGGTTTCGATCGTGAGGAACTCATCATCTGCACGAAGGGCGGCTACCTGCCTTTCGATGGCGCGCCGCCTCGGGACGTGCGGCAATACGTCGAACAAAACTTCATCGAAACGGGAATCGCGACGTGGGGAGACATCGCGGGCGGATCGCATTGCATGACGCCGCGATATCTCGAGAGTCAGTTGCGACAATCGCTGGGCAACATGAATCTCGACTGTGTCGATGTCTACTATGTGCACAACCCCGAATCACAACTCGCCGCCGTATCTCGCGAGGAATTCTGGCGCCGGCTGCGCGCCGCGTTTGAGTTTCTCGAGCAGAATGTCGCGGCCGGCCACATTCAGAATTACGGCGTGGCGACGTGGAACGGCTTTCGTGTCGAGCCCGATGCGCCCGGATATCACTCCCTCGAAATGATGGTCGAAACGGCGCGTGAGGTCGCCGGTGAGACGCATCACTTTCGTTTCATCCAATTGCCTGTAAACTTGGCGATGCCGGAAGCGCTAACGTTTCAGAATGAAAGAGTGGGCGATGAAAACCTGTTCGTGCTCGAAGCTGCCGAGCGGTTTGGCATAACGGTCGTTGCCAGCGCCTCGATCTTGCAAGGCCAGGTCGCGCGGGGTTTGCCGGAAGCGATCCGTAAGTCGCTTGGGTCGCTTGCCACAGACGCGCAGGCAGGTATTCAATTTGTGCGCTCAGCTCCCGGAATCACGACTGGGCTCGTCGGCATGAGCCGGGTGGCCCACGTCGAAGAAAATCTGGAGTTGGTGGCAATTGAACCTGCGCCGGCTGACAGCATAACCGGCTTATTTGAAAGAGAGGAGTGATCCGGAGCGCGCACTCCAGATTGAGCCATCATGAAAATCTTGATCGGCGACAAGTTTGAAGAATCAGGCCGCATCGGTCTGCGCACAATCGGTTGCGAGATTTCGTTTCAGCCGGATCTGAAGGACGACGCGCTCGTCGAAGCAATAGCGAAAGAGCAACCCGATGTCCTGATTGTGCGCGGCACCAAAGTGACTGAGCCGATGCTCGCTGCCGGTCCACTGAAGCTGGTAGTGCGCGCCGGAGCAGGCTACAACACGATCGACGTCGCGGCGGCATCGCGGCGTGGAATTTATGTCGCGAACTGCCCCGGGAAAAATTCGATTGCCGTTGCCGAGTTGGCGTTTGCTTTGATTCTCGCGCTCGATCGACGCGTTGCGGATAACGTGATCGCTTTACGCGCCGGCCAGTGGAACAAAAAGGAGTTTTCGAAAGCGCGCGGTCTATTCGGCCGCACGCTCGGCCTCGTTGGCGTCGGCAAGATTGGGCAGGAGATGATTCCGCGCGCGAAAGCGTTCGGCATGAACGTCGTCGCCTGGAGTCGCAGCCTCACGCCGGAAAAAGCCGAAGCGCTGGGTGTCGAGCGAAAAGAATCGGCGCTGGATGTTGCGCGCGTTGCAGACATTATCAGTGTGCACGTGGCGTTGAAGCCGGATACGAAGCTGCTGATCAAGTCCGAATTCTTCGGTGCGATGAAAGAAGGCGCTTACTTCATCAACACTTCGCGCGGAGAAGTCGTCGATCAAGCCGCGCTCGTTGAAGCGACTCATGCAAAGGGAATTCGCGCCGGTCTTGACGTCTTCGCGAGTGAACCAACATCGGGCGTCGCGGAATTTACTGATTCAATTGGCAAGGAAACGAACGTCTATGGCACGCATCACATTGGTGCTTCGACCGATCAAGCGCAGGAGGCGATTGCAGATGAAACGGTACGCATCGTGAAATCGTTCAAAGAAACCGGACAAGTGCCGAACGTCGTGAACCTGGCAGCGCGCACCCCGGCAACACATCGTCTCGTGGTCCGTCATCGAGATCGTCCAGGTGTTCTGGCGCAAGTACTCGACGCGATCAAAGCCGAACGGATCAACGTGCAGGAGATGGAGAACATTGTCTTCGAAGGCGCGGAAGCGGCTGTGGCGCGCATCAATCTTGATAAAGCGCCATCGAATGAGACGCTCAATCAATTACGCGCGGGCAATGAAGACATCATTGAATTGGATTTGTTAACTCTGAAATGAACGCCACACTCATCACCGGCGCATCATCGGGTATTGGCGAAGCTTTCGCGCGCGCGTTGGCGGCCCGCGGGAACAACCTTCTCCTCGTCGCGCGTTCTGAGGACAAGCTGACGACGCTTTGCAGCGAACTAGGTCGCGTCAGCAGCATTCATTGTCAGTACGTGGCACTTGATCTATCAAAGCCCGAATCGCCAGCGCAGCTGTTCGAAGAAACGAGTAAGCGCGAAATTCAGGTCGATCTCCTCATCAACAACGCGGGCTTCGGCTCGATGGGAGATTTCACTGCGCAGGACTTGACGCACGAACTAAACATGATCGATTTGAACGTGCGTTCGCTGATGGAGATGACTTATCGCTTTCTCGCGCCCATGCGCGAACGAAAGACGGGCGCGATCATCAATGTCGCTTCGACCGCCGGATTTCAGCCGGTGCCGTACATGGCCACGTATGCGGCGACCAAAGCCTTCGTCCTTTCATTTTCGGAAGCGCTTTGGGAAGAAAATCGCGCATACGGAATCACGGTAATGGCGTTGTGTCCGGGCGTGACCGAGACCGGCTTCTTCGCCGCTTCACACATTCAGAAACCACCGGCGCGCACCAGCGAAACACCTGAACAAGTTGTCGAAACGGCCCTGCGCGGATTGAGACGGCGCAAAAGTTCAATCATCTCCGGCGCGCCCAACAAGTTAATGGTGGCAACCGAGCGGGTGATGCCGCGATCGTTTGTGCTGCGCACGATCGGATTGGTGATGCGTGGCGTCGGGCGTGCTCCGGGGTAACCTCTCGTGCCTGGCTCGCTGGAGATTCTGAAATGAAAAATCTAATCTGCTTCATCGCCTTGTGTGTGACTTGGCCGCTCGCCGCGAGTCAAACCCTGATCGCAACTCCGCAGAACAGCTATAAGACCTACACGAACGCGCGGTTCAAATATTCAATCGACTATCCGGCCGATCTTCTGATACCGCAAGGCGAGGCTGAAAACGGCGACGGCCAGGCGTTTCGCGAGAAATCCGCTAGCAGCGTCGAGATGAGAGTGTATGGTGGCTACAAGGTGTTGAAAGAGACATTACATAGCAGGTACTTGGACCTGATGCGCAAGTGGAGCAACGGAATAACCTATAAAGTGATACGACGAGATTGGTTTGTTGTTTCCGCGATGGTGAAGGGCAAGATCCATTATCAGAAGACAATCCTTCGAGGTGATGTCTTCAAGACTTTTGAGATTGAGTACGACGCGGTGCGTGGCAGTACATACAATGACGTAACTGACCACATCTCCAAGTCTTTCAAAGGATGAACTCACCAAACGCTACCTATGACCATCGTTGGCAAGTCAATTCCCCGCAAAGAAGGCCGCAAGAAAGTCACCGGCGCGGCGCTGTATGTCGATGACTTGAAATTCGACGGCATGCTGCACGGCGTGACGGTGCGCAGTTCGGTCGCCCGGGGACGCATCAAGAATATTTCGTTTGATCAACCGCCCGCTACCACAGGCGGTTCTAACTTCGTCATTCCCTGGGACGAATTCACGATTGTTACCGCGAAGGACATTCCTGGTGAAAACTACGTCGCGCTGATTCTCAACGATCAGCCGTACCTCGCAGACGAGGTCGTAAATCATCCTGAGGAGCCGATCGTTCTGCTCGCTCATCACGACAAATACCTGCTGGAAGAAGCGCGCCGGCATGTGCGTATCGATTACGAAGAAATGCCGGCGATCTTTTCTTTGGAAGAGTCACTGGCACAGAATGAAATCATCTGGGGCGAGGACAACATCTTCAAGAAATTTCTCGTGAATAAGGGGACCGTCGAGGACGCGTGGTCACACGCTGATTTTATTGTCGAAGGTGAATACGAAACCGGCGCGCAGGAACAGCTTTACATCGAGACAAACGGCGCGATTGCGACAGCAAACCCCGAAGGCGTGACGATTTGGGGGTCGATGCAGTGTCCGTACTATGTGCACAAGGCGCTTATTAAGTTGTTCGGATTGCCGGAAGAAAAGATTCGCGTAATTCAGACTGAGACGGGTGGCGGTTTCGGCGGCAAGGAAGAATATCCTTCACTCATCTCTGGGCATGCGGCACTACTGGCGTGGAAGTCGGGCAAGCCGGTGAAGATGATCTACGACCGCGCCGAAGACATGGTCGCAACGACAAAGCGCCATCCTTCGCGCACGCGTCACAAAACGGCGGTCACACGCGATGGAAAGCTGCTGGCGATGGAGATCGATTTTGTGATCGATGGCGGGGCGTACTGCACTTTGTCGCCGGTCGTACTTTCGCGCGGAACTATCCACGCCGCGGGACCTTATTTTTGTCCCAACGTTCGCATTCACAGCCGCGCAGTTGCGACGAACGTCCCGCCGCACGGTGCATTTCGCGGATTCGGCGCGCAGCAAAGCATCTTTGCCTTGGAGCGTCATCTTGACAAGGTGGCGAAGGCCGTCGACCTATCGCCGGAAGAATTTCGCCGCCGGAATTTTATTAAGGAAGGCGAGACCACGGCGACGAACCAGGTGATTCGCGAAAAGGTCGATCTGGAAGGGTTGATGACTCGTGCGTTTGAATTAACTGATTACCATGCGAAACGCGAGCGGTTCGCGAGAGAAAACGAGCGGGGCAGTAGTCCGACCGCTAGGGAGGCCGGTGGTGAATCCTTTACGCCCTCCCTCACGGTCGGGCTACCGCCACGAGAACCGACAGTAAAGAAAGGGATCGGGTTCGCCACGTTCATGCATGGCGCCGGATTCACAGGGTCAGGGGAAGTCTATTTGCAATCCGTTGTTGGTGCTGAGGCTACTGCCGATGGGCACGTAAGAATTCTCGCCGCCAGCACAGAAATTGGTCAGGGCACGAACACGATTTTTGCGCAGATTGCCTCGGAGGCTCTCGGCATTGACTACGATCTGATCGAAGTAGTCCAACCCGACACCGCACAAGTTCCCAACAGCGGGCCCACCGTCGCATCACGCACTGCAATGATCGTTGGTAAGCTGGTTGAGTCCGCCGTGCTGGGCTTGAAACAGACTCTGGTCGGCAGTGGGCTACTCAAAGATCAATTCGACCAATCGGAATTCAAAAACGCTTGTAGCGAATACATCGCAAAGTTCGGAAAGCTTCAATCAACAAGCCAATATCAACCGCCGCCCGGAGTTCGCTGGGACGATGAAAAGTATGAAGGCGACGCGTATGGAGCGTTCGCGTGGGCGATCTATGTGGCAGAAATCTCGTTCGATCCGCTTACTTATGAAGCACAAGTCGATGACTTCGTGGCAGTGCAGGAAGTTGGACGCGTGATCAATCCTACCCTGGCCGCCGGGCAAATTGAGGGCGGTGTGGCACAAGCAATTGGTTACACGCTGTACGAAAATGTCGTGTGGCAAAACGGTAGAATGGCAAACGGTCAGATGACGAACTACATTATGCCGACTGCGGCCGACCTGCCGCCAATTCGTGTCTACTTTGAAGAGAACCCTTACGCCTTCGGCCCCGGTGGCGCGAAAGGAATCGGCGAGTTGCCGATGGACGGTCCCGCTCCTGCAATTCTCAATGCAATTGAAAACGCTACGGGCATAAATTTCAATCGTATTCCTCTCATGCCGGAACTAATCAATGAGACAGTGGCGGCGACAAAATGATTTGCAGTTGCCGCAATCGAAGCGATTCCAAACTAACTCATTGACAACCGTTCGCCTTCGGGGTAGAAGTCTCGATCAATTGACGCGTCGTACACCGGTGACGTATTTCCATGGGGCTTCCAACTTTAGAGACGCGGCCGTGAATCGCGCCCTCCCTTAATTTCGAATTCGCACGGAGTAATCCAGCTTGGTCGCCACACAAATCGCTCACTATCGAATTATCGAAAAGCTCGGCACGGGCGGCATGGGTGAAGTGTTTCTGGCCCAGGACACAAAACTCGAACGCAGAGTTGCGATCAAATTGCTTCCGGTGAAGTCACTCGATGACGTGCACGCGCGCAAGCGATTGCTGCGCGAAGCCAGGGCGGCAGCGACGTTGGATCATCCGAACATCTGCTCGATCTACGAAGTGAATGACGCCGGGGAATCTCCCTTCATCGTGATGCAGTACGTTGAAGGCAAGACGCTCTTCACAAAATTGCAGGAGGCCCCGCTGCCCCCCGAGGAAGTGATCGATGTCGGCATTCAAATGGCGGAGGCCTTAGCCGAAGCTCATGAGCGCGGCGTTATCCATCGCGATATCAAACCACAGAACGTAATCATCACGCCCCGTGGTCAGGCCAAAGTGCTGGACTTCGGTTTGGCGAGAATCGCACAGACTGCCGAGGTTGACGCGGAAGCGAAGACCGACACGCAGCTGACCGGAGAGGGATACATCATCGGCACAGTTGCGTACATGTCGCCCGAGCAACTGAGAGCAATGCCGATCGACGCGCGCAGTGATCTGTTTTCATTGGGCGCCACGCTCTACGAAAGCGCGACTGGAAAACCGGCATTCACCGGCAACAGCAAGATCGAGATTTCTTCCAAAGTCCTGCAAGTTGAACCGCGCAAGCCTTCGCACCTCAATCCAGGCATCCCACGCGGTCTGGAACAGATCATTCTGAAGGCGATGGCCAAGGACGCTGACGAGCGTTACCAGTCAGCAACCGAAATGCTCGGCGATCTTAAGCGTCTGCAATCATCACTCTCGAGCGTCACTGCGGTTTTTCCGAGCGTCACGCGGGAATCGTCAGGTATCGAAGCTCCGAGCAACCTAGCCAGCTTTGAGCGAGCAGTGCGTTCGCGGAAAGTTCAAATTGCGCTCGCGGCGATCGTTGTCGTGGTCCTGGGTTGGATTGCATTTAAGCTCTGGCGACCCGCGCCTTACCAGGTCAATAGCTCGGCGAAGCTCTACTTCGATGAAGGCGTCAGAGCGATTAACTTGGGGACTTACTTTCAGGCCAGCAAAGCTCTGAAGCAGGCCGTGGATTCGGATCCGCAGTACGCACCGGCACACGTGCGTTTGGCGGAGGCGTACCTGGAAATCAGCAATACCGAGCAGGCGCGTGCGGAAGTGCTGGATGCGGAGGCGCTCGCGAACCGGCGCGCATTGGCGGGGCCTGATAAGTTACATCTCGATGCTGTTGATGCCACTGTAAGACGCGATTTTCAGGCGGCGATCACGTCTTATCAGGCGATTTTGGCTCAGGCGCCTGCGAGCGAAAAAGCGAATGCGTATGTTGACCTCGGCCGTGCTTATGAACGCAATGACCAGAACGACAAAGCCATTGAGAATTACGTGAAAGCGACGGAACTAGACCCGCAATCAGCGGGAGGTTTTCTTCGTCTCGGAACTGCGTACAGCCGGAGGCGCGACGTTGACAACGCGCAAAACGCGTTCAAAAGTGCCGAGGCGATCTACCAGGTGCTCACCAATAACGAAGGCTTGGTCGAAGTAGTTTACCAGCGCGGCGTACTCTTTTTTGGGGCAGGCAAACTGGCCGAGGCACAAGCTCAGTTTGAAAAAGCGCTGGAGATGCTGAGGAGTCAGCAGAACAATTATCAACTGACCCGCGCCGAACTCGAACTCAGCCTCGTCTATCGTGATGAAGGGAATATCGAACGCGCAAAACAGTTGGCTGCCGATGCCATTCGCGTCGCGCAAGCCAGCGATATCAAAAGTGTTGCGGCCAACGGCTTGATCGATCTGGGCCTGGCTTTCCTGAGCAATGGAAACTTCGACGAAGCTGAAAATTATTTTCAGCAAGCGCTCGACCTGGCGCGGCGCGATAAATCGCAGCCGATCGAGATGAGAGCGCACTTGTCGCTGGGTCGCTTGTACTTTTCCAAGAATGACAACGATGCCACGATTTCCGAGCTGCAAACGGCATTGAGCTTTTACAAACCGGCCGGATATCGCCGCGAGACCTCCATCGCTCTGACCGTCCTGGGGCGCGCCTACCAGGATAAAGGCGAAGACGAAACGGCTCTCAAAGTGTTTCAAGAGCAAAGTGCACTGGTAAAGCAAGCTGGTGACTACTCTGGTATCGGTGATTCACACATGAGTCTGGCGATGCTTCTGGGTAACAATCAGGAAAAATACACTGAGGCGCTGACGCATCTCGACGAGAAGTTGCGCATTGACGAGTCTCAGAACTCGGGGCGCGCGCAGGCCTCCGACCAAATGAATCGGGCCAGATTTCTCACGCTGCTGGGCCGATATGACGAAGCGCGCGCGGCGCTCGATGCTGCGTTCGAGTTGGCTAACAAGAAGGAAGCGCAAATCAAAACCGTGCTCGCGTGGGTGCATCTGGTGAGGGCCCGACTAGCGTTGAGCCAACTCCAGTACGCTGAAGCAAAGAAGGAAGCGCAAATGGCTCTCGAGGCCAGTGCGGAGTTTCCGGACGTCGCTCTCCAAGCCAAGTACACCACGGCCGTGGCGCAGGCTTTGTCGGGCTCGGCGCAAGAAGGTCAGAAGCTCTGCGAGGAAGCATTAACTGAGGCTCGGAAATTGAAATCACGGTCCCTAATTACCAGTGCGCAATTAGCGCTGGCTGAAGTCGCGCTTCTCAACAAAGACGCGGCCACTGCGCTGCAAACGGCCCTGGATGCCGAAAAAATCTTTGGACAATCCGGCCAGAAAGATTCAGAATGGCGCGCGCTTCTGATTGCCGCACGCGCCAGCGACCTTGCTGGAGACAAATCGACTGCGCGTGATTACGCTTCACGTGCCGACAGTGCTTGCAATGCCCTACAGCAGCTATGGGGCGCGGAAGCTTATGAAAGTTATTTGCGGCGGCCTGACATTCAAATGTATCGAAGGCAGCTTGCACAGATTTCGCAGAACGCCAAGTAGCAATTTCAGCTCAAAAAAGGAGAAACGCACATGACATTCCCATCAACAGTACTTTTCGGTAGCGGTTCGGGCGATCCCGGCGGCGGCAGCGGCGGACGAAAAAAACCCGCCAAGAAAGCCGCCAAGAAGAAAGCTGGGAAGAAGAAGTAGCAGCCGCTCAACTAAACATGCTGATGGCGCTGTGCGTTTTCGCAAATCATCAGACGCACAGCGCCAAAGGCATCTCCGCCAATTCCTGACCTTTATCTCACGCAAACGTGTCTGACACAGAAACAGGCGCAAAGGCAACGCTGCTCGACATTGAACGCGCCAGCAGCATGATTCGGCTGGCGGCGTTTCTCAAAAACGCTGAACGGAAGAGCACGTTGTCGCGGCGCGAGCGCCTGCGGATCATCGATCAGGCGTTGCTATTGCTTGAAATGAACTACGTGCATTTGCCCCTGAAGCAGGCGATGCACGCGATCAATCCGATTCAGCGACTGAAGCTGCTGAAGTTCCGCCTCGAGACCGAAGGCCGCGAGATGGAACCGGTTATGCAGTTTCACAAGCGGATGCTGGAAATCTTCGCGTCGCTGCGGGATGTGCACACGTCATACTTCCTGCCGTCGCCTTTTCTCGATCACATCGCGTTCCTGCCATTTCTGGTGGAGCAGTATTTCGAGACTGACGGCAAGCGCGGGCGAGTCGAGAGATTCTTGATTTCACGAATAATCAATAGCGCGCTCGAAGCAACCGCCAACGCCAAATCAAACGCTGCGCTTTTTCAACCAGGCGCCGAAGCGCTGTATTGGAATGGCGTGCCGATTCGTCGCGCAATCGAAGTCAACGGCGAGAACCAGGCGGGTAGTAATCCTGAAGCGCGCTTCGCGCGGGGACTGGACAATCTCACCGTGAGGCCGATCGATACTTCATTACCTCCGGACGAGAAGTGGGTGGACCTCACGTTCCGAACGCCAGCGGGCGAGACGCTGACGATGACGTTTGAATGGCTGGTTTATTACACCGGCGACGAGGGGGTCGCCTCGAAATCGACGCAGAAGAAGCGCGCGGCGGTCGACATCAAGAAAACGAAAATTAACGAGTTCAAAAAAACGTTTTTCGCCCAACCACGGCCGATCGCCATCGGCAAGGCGTTTCGCGATAATTTCTCAGTCGAGGTGAGAAACGTCCACGGTAAGGACTTTGGGTATATCAGACTCTTCAGTTTTGAGGTTGATGATGATCGGCAGACAATCGGCCGCTTCGTGAAGGAATTCCGTCGCGTTATCACCGATCCAAAGTTTCCGCAGGAAGGTCTGATCATCGACGTGCGTGGCAATCCGGGAGGAACGATTCGGGCCGGCGAACGCTTGCTGCAACTGTTCACGCCGAATCGCATCAAGCCAGAGCTTTTTGAATTTATTAACTCGCCGCTCAACCTGGAAATCTGTCGTAGCGCTCCAAAATCGATGAACCTCGCGCGCTGGGCGGATTCCATTGCCGAAGCTGTCGTGACGGGGGCGACTTATTCCCTTGGATTTCCGCTTCAGACTGAAGAGTTGTGCAATGACGTCGGCCAGGTTTACTACGGGCCGGTGATTCTGGTTACCGACGCACTTTGTTACAGCACGACGGATATTTTCGCTGCTGGGTTCCAGGACAATGAGATTGGCGACATCCTTGGCACGAGCGACAACACCGGCGCGGGCGGCGCGAACATGTGGTACTACGACGATCTAATCACCGTGCTCGGCAAGAAGAGCAAATCTTTCTTCAAGCCGTTGCCGAGAGACTCCAGGTTGCAACTCGCCATGCGTCGTAGCGTGCGCGTTGGTCAACGCGACGGGCGTCCGCTCGAAGAATTGGGCATCACTCCTGACCATCGTCACTACATGACGAAGCGCGACTTGATCAGCCAGAACGTCGATCTGGTCAGGAAAGCGGCGGGTTTGCTGGAATCGAAGCCAGTATATTCTCTTACCGTGAAACCCGTGAAAGGGCGAAGGGCTTTGAGCATCGCTGCCTCTTCAAAAGTCCGTCCGCGGGATAATCGGAGACGCATCTCTCGCATCGACGTGTTCGTGAACGAACGCCCTCAGAAATCATTGAGTGCACGCGGCGGTAAGCTGAATCGCGCCACCGTCTCCCTGGGAAACGTGCGCGCGAGAGCTCACTGGTCGGTGCAGGCTTATGACCACGACAACAACCTCGTCGCATCAGCCCGTGGTCATTAGGTCGTCCGACAATCCCACGGCTCTCGCTAACGTGATATGCCGTGGATCGCAAAGTTGCCTTAGAAAATCTTGTCTAATCAAATCCAAATCAATTGCGTAGTTAACGGCGAACCGCGCAAGCTTCATGCATATCCGATGGAGCGGTTGTTGGATGTGTTGCGTGAACAGCTTGGCTTGACCGGAACGAAAGAGGGTTGCGGCGAAGGCGAGTGCGGGGCCTGCACGGTGATAATCGATGGACAGATCGTAAACAGTTGTCTTGTACCGATCGCACAAGTCGATGGCGCCTCGATCAAAACAATCGAAGGAATTGCGCCGAGCGAAACACACCTGCACGCAGTCCAGCAGGCATTCATCGAACACGGCGGCGCACAATGCGGCATCTGTACGCCCGGAATGGTGTTGGCCGCGGTGAATCTGCTCGAGCGCATTCCGCGTCCGAGCGAGGCCCAGATCCGAAATGGTCTGGCGGGCAACCTTTGCCGCTGCACTGGATACATGAAAATTTTTGAATCAGTTGTGCGCGCGTGTGAGAAGTGAGCGAATGCGAGGCCACGTTCCATCCTACCAACTACGGACACCGAACAGGCTGAATGAAGCTCTCGATCTGTTCGCGCAGCCGACCGGCAAATGGAAGCCATTCGCAGGTGGGACCGACCTAATGGTCCTGCTCGAAGCTGGCAAACTCTCTCACAAGAACTACGTCAACATCTGGAATCTGGAAGAGTTGCGCGGAATCGACGTTAGCGATGATCACGTTACCCTTGGCGCTCTCACGACGTACTCCGAAGTGCAGGCACATCGAGTGTTGCAGGATGAGTTTCCGATGCTCTGCCAGGCGGCGCGTGAGACTGGCGGCATCGCGATTCAGAATCGAGGCACGCTCGGAGGCAATATCGTGAATGCTTCACCGGCCGCGGACTCGCCACCGGCGCTGCTTGCCTACGATGCGGAACTCCAACTTATTTCCAAGCGTGGCGAACGGCGGATTAAGTATTCCGAGTTTCACAGGGGATACAAACAGATGGATATTCGGCCGGACGAATTGCTGAAGACCATTCGACTAGGTCGTTACTCGCAAGCGCAAACTCATTATTACCGCAAGGTGGGCACCCGAAAGGCGCAAGCCATTTCGAAGATTTGCTTCGCTGGCATCGCACATGTCAGCGACAACCAAATTCGAGAGGTGCGCATTGCGCTGGGCAGCGTCGCGCCGATTCCCTTGCGCTGCCGGCAAACAGAGGCGGCGCTCATCGATCAACCGGTTGACGATGACATTGTTTCGCATGCCGTACGCACTCTCGCCGCTGAGGTTTCCCCAATTGACGACATTCGTTCCACGAAGGACTATCGACTCCAAGTCTCAATCAATCTGCTCAAAGACTTCATCTTCCGCCTGAAGCAATACTGATCACTGAATGCGATTGGCGGTCGCAAACTTTCTTGCGTAGAATCGCGTGAAGCGCATGAAGGTAGCTTCGTCCTCCAAATTCCAAGTCACGATTTTCGCAGTCGTTGTATTCGCTTTTACGGCGGCGATTCAGGCACAGACTGCATCCACTGCCGCACCGCGCGACTTTAACCTCGTCGTGCTCGGCGATTCGATTCTTTGGGGGCAGGGCCTGAAAACTGAGCACAAATCGTGGTTCCTGGTGAAGAGCTGGCTCGAAGAAAACCAGCACGTCACGGTCCGAGAACGAGTCCAGGCCCACGCCGGCGCTGTGATCGGATCGGCAGGGGCTGCACCGCCGCGGTCGCTGACTCTTTATGGCGAAATTAACAGCGCGTGGCCTACTCTCAACGATCAACTTGACGACGCTGCCCGAGCAATCGGAGATACGTCGCAGGTTGATCTCGTGCTGGTCGACGGCTGCATCAACGATGTGAACGCGCGCAGCTTTCTCAACGCCGGGAACAGCAGTCAACTCATCGAAGCGCTGGCCCACGAGAAGTGTGGTGCGCCGGTTGAAGATTTGCTGTCCAGAGTAGCGACGACTTTTCCCAATGCCCACATTGTCCTGACTGGCTATTACCCGGTCATTTCCGAAAAGACCTCGCGCGATCTTTTCATGCGCGCGCTTGCGAAAAGATTTTATGCGGCATTGACTCCCGAAGCGCGGAGGCCAAGTGACAAAGAGATGTTCGATCGGCTGACCGCAATCTCGAAAACGTGGTATGAAGCGTCTAATCGAGCTTTGACAGCCGCAGTGGCCAAAACAAATGAACGCTTTCTGGCGCGAGGATCGCGACAACGCGTGTTATTCGCGCGCATTTCATTCCAGCCAGAGTATGCGTTTGCCGCGCGGGACTCACAGCTGTGGGGTTTTGACGCCTCGACGATTCGAAAAATGCTGGCGCTGTTCACCTTCGGCAGAGTAAGTCTGCAGGCTAACGATGAAGTGAGCAGCCGCCGCTGGTCAATGTGCGAGGACTTTTTTCGTAAACAACCAGGCGAGACTGACGCGCAAAAGCGCGCCCGCAAAAACAGCGTGATGGTGTGTCGACTGGCCGCAATCGCTCATCCGAACCGCAAAGGCGCCGTCATGTATGCTGATGCGATCAAGGAACAGGTGCAAAGTCTAATAGCCAACGGCGGCTGGTTGCGCAATGCGACCGCTACGGCCGCCACCCAGTAAGGAACTCTTGCACGGCACACTCGCCCGTGGTAAATCTCGCCCACTAGCAGAGGAGAAGATTCAATGACCCCCAATCCAACTGAATTCAATCGTGGCGCAATCTCGCCGATGGAGTGCATCAAGGAAGGCTGGGCGCTTATCAAGGACCAGTATTGGTTGTTCTTTGGCATCACCCTGGTGGGCTTACTGGTTGGCGGATGCGTGCCGATCGTCTTGCTTGGCCCGATGATGGTTGGAATCTTTATGTGTCTGCAGCAACGGCAGAGAAATCAACCGGTCGAATTTGGATTACTGTTCAAGGGGTTCGATCTCTTCGTGCCCAGTCTGATTGTGGCCGCGCTGAAAATGATCCCGATCTTCATAATCCTGATTCCTTATTACATTTTTATCTTCGCAATGACGGCGATGGCGCCCCACGGCAGAGCGAGCACCGAAGACTCACAACAATTTGTATTTGCATTCCTCGGCGTCGAACTGATTTTCGCGGTCGTCATTATCACCATCAGCATTCTCGTCGAGATATTTTTCATGTTCGCATTTCCGCTGGTGGCTGATCGAAAGATGTCGGGACTTGATGCGGTGAAGCTCAGCTTTAAGGCCGGCAGAGCAAACATGGGAGGAGTTCTAGGCCTCATACTCTTGAATGCGCTGTTCACCATTCTGGGAGTGCTGGCGTGTATCATCGGCGTCTATTTCTATTTGCCGATTGCCATCGCGTCACAAGCCGTGGCTTACCGTCGAGTCTTTCCAGACGTTGGGCAGTTTGGGCAATACCCGCCTCCGCCACCACCGCAGAGTTGGGCCGCCTAAAAATGCATCCAGTTGAATTAGTGATCCGCGGACGCCGCGTCCTAACCGAACACGGCATCAGCCCGGCGTCCATCCACATCACGCGCAGCTATATCTCGTCCATTTCAATTTATGAAGATGTTCCGGATGGCGCCGAATTGATCGAAGCGTTTGATTCGATCGTCATGCCCGGCCTCGTAGACACCCATGTGCATGTCAACGAGCCGGGCAGAACGGAATGGGAAGGATTTGAGACAGCGACACGTGCCGCAGCTGCGGGTGGCGTGACGACCATTGTCGACATGCCTCTGAACTCGATTCCAGCGACTACGACGCTGGGTGACTTCAAGACGAAACTCGAAGCGGCCCGCGACAAATTGCATGTTGATGTCGCGTTCTGGGGCGGCGTTGTTCCGGGAAACACTGCGGAGTTAGCGAAAATCTGGGAAGCCGGAGTCGTCGGCTTTAAGTGTTTCTTAATTCATTCGGGAGTCGACGAATTTCCAAATGTCACTGAGACAAATCTGTTCGAAGCGATGCCCGAACTGGCGCGCTTGGGCGCATTGCTAATCGTTCATGCGGAGTTGCCCGGTCCGGTCGAAGCCTGTTGCCAATCACAGTCGGATGCGCCATCTCGATTCTACAAAACGTTTCTCGATTCGCGTCCTCGCGCCGCCGAAAATGAAGCCGTTGCGTTGATGGTTCGCCTCTGCCGCGAGACAGGCTGTCGCGTCCACATCGTGCATCATTCGTCCGCTGATGCATTGTCGATGCTCCGCGACGCGAAGAAATCGGGGCTTCCGATTACCGCTGAGACATGCCCGCACTATCTGTATTTTGCGGCTGAAGACATCGCGGATGGCGCCACTGAGTTCAAGTGCTGTCCCCCGATTCGCGAACGCGAGAATCGCCAAAGACTTTGGGAAGCGCTGAAAGACGGCACGATCGACTTCGTGGTTTCTGATCATTCTCCGTGCCCTCCCCAGATGAAACTTCGTGAACTGGGTGACTTCGTGAACGCGTGGGGCGGAATATCATCATTGCAGCTTCGCCTCCCCATCATGTGGACAGAGGCCAGCGCCCGCGGAAGCACAATTGAAGATCTAACGAAATGGCTTTGTCGCGAACCGGCGCGTCAGGTCGGATTGCATAATTTGAAAGGCGCGATCAAGGACGGGTACGACGCAGACATTGTCATCTGGGATCCTGACCGCGAGGTTAAGGTCGAACCCGCGATGCTTCACCATCGACACAAACTGTCCCCGTACAATGGAGAAGTTTTTCGCGGAGTTGTAGAAAAAAGTTTTGTGCGCGGCCGAATGGTTTATGATGGCGGCGAATTTTTCGGCCCATTTGGCCAAATCGTTCTACGCCAAAGCTAAGATGGACTTCACCGAACTGATCGACCTCGCTGCTGAACCACTCGGTGGCAGCGTTTTGTTTGCCAACGACGAATTCTTTGCGCCCAAAGAAAACCTTTTGAAACCGACGATGCCCGTTTTCGTCGAGGGAAAATACACCGACCTGGGCAAGTGGATGGACGGTTGGGAAACGCGCAGGCGTCGCACGCCGGGATTCGATTGGTGCGTGATCAGGCTTGGCTTACCCGGAATTATTCGCGGCGTGGCCGTCGACACTGCGCACTTCAAAGGCAATTATCCGGAGCACTGCTCGTTGGAAGCTTGCGCCATCGATGGGCTGCCAACTACCGAGCAACTGCTTGACGAGAAACAGCAATGGATTGAGCTTTTGCCGAAAGCAAATTTAAACGGCGACTCAGAAAATCAGTTTTCGATCAGCAGCGATGAGCGTTGGACGCACTTGCGTTTCAAGATTTTCCCTGACGGTGGCGTTGCTCGCCTGCGCGTTTACGGAGAGGTCGCACCACCGTGGAATCGATTGCGACAAATCGGTGGCGACATTGACTTGGCGGCAGTCGAGAACGGTGGACGCGTTCTTTCGTGCAGCGACATGTTCTTCGGCCATCGGCACAACCTGATCATGCCAGGACGTGCCGCGAACATGAGTGACGGTTGGGAGACGAAACGGCGTCGAGGTCCGGGGCACGATTGGACAATCATTCGATTGGGCGCTGCCGGACGTGTGCAACGGCTGGAAGTGGACACGTCCTGGTTCAAAGGGAATTTTCCCGAAAGTTGTTCACTCGAGAGTTGTCACGCACCCGATGTACCGCTGCAAACTCTTGAAGATCCTCAATTCGTTTGGAAACCGGTGCTCGCGCGGACAAAACTGCAGGCGCACACGCGTCATTATTTCGATGAGGTGATGGACACGGGTCTGGCATCCCACGTTCGATTCAACATTTTTCCGGACGGCGGCGTGAGCAGATTGCGTGTCTACGGAACGCTGGGGGATTAACCATTGAGTCATTGAGTCATTGACTCATTGAATCAATGAATCAATGAACAAATGGATCAATCGCTTAGCCGACTGAATCGGTTGTCAGCGGAAGATGCTGAAGCCGAATTCCTCAAGTGCTGCGGCTCAACGCGTTGGGCAAAACAAATGAGCGAAGCGCGACCCTTCGCGGGTCTCGAGGAAGTTTCGGTGAAGGCGGACGCGATTTGGTCTTCGTTAAGTGCCGAGGACTGGCTCGAAGCATTTCGCGCGCACCCCAAAATTGGCGAGCGGAAAGCCGCGGCGAAACAATCGCAGCAAGCCGCAAGTTGGTCGGCGCAGGAACAGTCTCAGGCACAACAGGCCGCGGAGGTCACAAAAGCGGCGATTGCCGAACGAAACCGGGTCTACGAAGATCGGTTCGGTTTCATCTTTATCGTCTGTGCCAGCGGAAAATCGGCGGACGAAATTTTAAGTGCACTCAATGACCGCTTGGCGAATGATGCGGATACAGAAATGCGCATAGCGGCCGAAGAACAGCGAAAGATCACGCAGCTTCGAATAGACAAACTTCTGATTGCGTGAAATGAGCACAATCTCAACCCACATTCTGGATACTTCGCGCGGCCGGCCAGCAGGTGGCGTCACCGTCGCTCTCGAAATTCTCAACGCTGGTGAGGGATGGTCGCGAATAGCCGAAGCCGAAACGGATGCCGACGGACGCGTCATGCAGTTCGAAGGGAGTGTTTCTCAATTGGTTCCCGGAACCTATCGGCTGGTCTTTGCTGTTGCAAAGTACTTCGAATCTCTCCAGCAAAGAAGTTTTTATCCCGAAGTTGTTGTCACTTTTTTGATCGAAGCCGCGACTGAGCATTATCACGTGCCGCTTTTGATCAGCCCATTCGGCTATTCAACGTATCGCGGGAGCTAATTCTTGGAGTGCGGTGGCAAGCGTAAGCGCGACACCGCTTTGGATTACTCACTTAATGTCCTTTTCGGTATAGGAAAAGCGCCGTCGCCGCTTCGCTCTGCCGGCGCACTCCAAAAAATGAATCCAGTCATCAGCGAATGGCTTAACTTCATCGCCCGTTGGGTGCACGTGTTCGCGGGCATCATGTGGGTTGGCACTACGTACTATTTTACGTGGCTTGACGCGCGCCTAACCGAAGAGGAAAAGGCGGTCGCCAACGTAGGGAAGCCGGCGCAAATCTGGATGGTGCACAGCGGGGGGTTCTATGTCGTCGAGAAGCGCAAAATCCCGGATGAGCTCTCGCGCAAACTGCACTGGTTCAAATGGGAAGCCGGCACGACGTGGTTGAGCGGCTTCGCGCTGCTGATTATCGTGTATTACCTCGGGGGTGGCGCACTGATCGACCGCGATGTCGCAGATATCGGAGTCGGGCCAGCCGTCGGGATAGGAATCGGGACGTTGATTGTTGGCTGGCTTGTCTATGACTTGCTCATGATTTCGCCGCTTGGCCGCAGCGAAAAGTTGTTCGCGGTGATTGCGTACCTCTTGATTGTGGCGACGGCTTACGGTCTGACCCGTGTTTTCAGCGGCCGCGGCGCGTACATCCATGTCGGCGCTTTGTTCGGCACCATCATGGCCGCGAATGTTTGGATGCGCATCTTGCCGGCGCAACGCAAGATGATCGAGGCCATCAAGTCCGGTCAAAAGCCCGACGAAAAACTCTCCGCCCAAGCAAAGCTTCGCTCTAAACAGAACACTTTTATGGCCGTTCCGGTAGTTTTCCTGATGATCAGCAATCATTTCGGCGGCGTGACAACGGGCGGCTACGATTGGATTCACCTCGCGATTCTGGTTCCGGCGGGCTGGCTGGCGGCGAAGTTCATCAGACGAGCCTAGTATCCCGCCGCGGTTACTTCTTTCCGCTCATCTTCACGATCTCATCGAAGTCTTCCTTCGACACGGGCATTACTGATAAACGTGACTGGCGCACAAGCAACAGATCGCGTAGCTTCCCGTTTGCGCGAATGTCGCCGAGCGACACCGGCTTCGCAAGCGCCTTCACCGGCTTGATATCAACGGCGATCCACGAATCATCATCCGCGGTTGGATCGGGATAAGCGGCTTTTGCGACTTCCGCAATTCCCACAACGCTCTTCTCTTTGCCTGAGTGATAGAACAGAACTGCATCGCCCGCTTTCATGTTGCGCAAGTTGTTACGCGCCTGAAAATTTCTGACGCCGGTCCACGCGGTTTTCTTGTCGCGCACCAGATCGTTCCAGGAATAATCTTCCGGTTCCTGTTTCACTAACCAACTTTTTCCGCTAGTAGTCGCCATCTCAGATCCTTCGTGTTTTTGATTTTGGTTTACGTCCGCTAAGATTCTAACTCTAAATCTCAAGCAAAGGATCGCGACAAGTCGTGGCAAAACTCAAAGAAGGTGACAAGGCGCCGGATTTCGCTGTGCCGGACGCGAACGGAAACACGGTGCGGTTGAAAGATCTGCGTGGCAAGAAGGTTGTGCTCTATTTCTATCCGAAGGATGACACGCCGGGATGCACGAAGGAGGCATGTGCATTCCGCGATTCATTCTCGAAATTCAAGCGCCGCGGAATTGAAGTACTCGGCGTCTCGCTCGACAGCGAAAAATCGCATCAAAAGTTCGCCCAAAAGTACGATCTGCCCTTTGGACTGCTGGCTGATACCGACAAGAAGGTGTCAGAAGCTTATGGCACTTATGGTGAAAAGAAATTCATGGGCCGCAAGTACATGGGAAATCATCGCATGACTTTTCTGATCGATGAGAAAGGCAAGATCAAGAAAGTCTTTGAGAAGGTAAAGCCCGAGGAGCATGCGGATGAAGTACTCGCCGCATTCCAGGAGTAACGCTTTGACTCAGGGGTGAAGGGCGGACGCGCTCAACCGGTCTTGACTTTTGCGGCCACGTCCTTAAACGTGCGTCTCTTTCCTTTGGCTGAGGGCTTGCGGCCGGGCATGAGGACACCGACCGAGCTGAACGAAGCAGTCAGGCCGCGTTTTGGGTTATTTTCGGCGGCTTTTTGCAGTTCCTGCATTGCCTCGTTCACGAAGTACATGCGTTGGTGATTTACGATTTGGGTGCGGATTTCCCGCGTCCAAAGCAGCAAATTCGCCAGTGCGTCACAAACCTCGTCCTTGGGGAGACGCGTCACGTGGGCGATTTCTTTTTGCGTGCGCGCGCCACAGCGAATTGCCTCGCGCACCCGGTCCGCGGGCGACAGTTTTCGCAGCATCCGCGCAATGCGGCGGGGCGAGAAGCCAGCTTTGGTGTCAAGGCTTATGCGCGTCTTCGTCGCAGTGCTTGCGTGCTTATTACGGGCTGATTTGTATTCGCGCAACGCCTGACGGCTCAACGCAATTTTCTGTCTGATGCACCGCTTGCAGTAAAGATTCAAACCATCTTTGCGCGCGCGACAAACGCCGTACTCCGAGAGCGGTAGCGACTCTTCGCAGCGAGGACATCGCTTCAACTCAAGTGCTATTGCTTCTGCTGCTGTAGTCATCTTCAAACCGTTCCCGACTGTAACTTGGCGAAACCTTTCCCGCAGAACATGCAGCAGACAAGCTGCTTGCGCCCTGGTTCGAACCCGTCCCGATTGGAAAGTGACGATGAGCCCTCGGTGAGCTAAATCGTTCTTCGCGACTGCCACGTCCGGAGAATGAACGCGACGGAACCCCTGTTCACTTCATCACGTTCAAGAGCAACGCGTGAGGACTAGGTCGCGAATTGGCTGACGGTAACTTGCGAGGTAAAAAATAAGTGCCGCTAACTGCTAATCACTCTCGTCAACTCGATCGCCGGAGCGCCCATCTCATAAACCAGCAAGGGACTGGAATTATATTGAGTAAGATTTTTTTTGCAACTTCTAAATTGAACGATCGCGATCATTTTGTTGAAGCGATGATTTCGACAAAACAATTTGACTTCAAACTAGACAATACATCACAACATGTGTGTTCGTGAAAGTTAGAAACATTGATCTGGACTGCGACTTGCTGCGCCAACTTTCCGTGGCTAAGTTTTGATCGATCCCTCAAGCTCGGATCTCGAACAAAATCGAACTTCAATCCCAATACATAAATCGTTCGCCTCATGTTTCGCGCAACAGCTTCCATCAATTCATCCGTGGGCCTACTATTAGTGGCCGTCACTTTTCTATTGCTGCACTGCGTTTGTCGGGTACCTGATCAAATCGCGAATCAAGGCTTGATTTCAAATCCGACTTTCAAGATTGAGCGACTAGCGTACACGTCTAACCGCATCTGTCTTTCCTGAAGGCGGACGAACACGCACGCCGCGAACTCGGGTTTCTGACTTTTCTCGAAGTGCCGAAGATCAGCCTGAGAAACATTGCCGAAGATTCGCTTCAATCACACGCCGTCGTTTTCAAACCAGCGCATCTGTGAATGCTGCTTTGTTGTGCAAATCGGCGCAAGCTACTGAAACATTTCAGGTTGCGCACCGCGACACCGGGATGTCCACATGTTATTCACAGAGGTTGTGGAAGTTCTGTGGAGGCTGTGATTGCAGGCAAATTGGCTTATTTTCTTGGGCGATCCTGCAAACGAAAAACGAATTTCAGTCCTGACCACACTTCATCGATGGCACATACTTTTACGTCAACCATTCCTTTCGCGAGGCCAATGTCGCGGACAATATTCTCGTTGAGATCGCTCTGTACGCCCGAAGTTTTTTTCGGCCACGACACCCAAAGCATCCCTGGCGGGGTAAGTTTTGCAGAGTAGCGTGAGAACTCTCTAGCGAGCGCGTGTCTGCTTTTTACGAAGAGCAAGACAAAGTCGCTTGGCTTTTTCGATTTTCCATTTACCGTCACGCGTTCGGGTAGTTCCAACTGTGGCTCAAAATCGTTTGGCGCATTAACGATGAGAATATTGAAGCCTTCCTTGATTCCGAGTTTCTTGACGAGAGGAGTTCCTGAATAGCCAGCCATGAGTTTTTGAACGGGAACTAATTCATTCGCCGACGTCAACGCCAAAATGAATGCCGCGCTTCTCGCGGCCTAACGCAGTAACGATAACAGCACCGATTAACACAGTTAGCGTCGTGAGAGCCATCGTTGTTGGATAGCTGGTACGCGCTGCGAAGATCGCTTGAATGTATGCGACTGACCCGGCGAGCAACACGCCGCATTGATAGGCGAAGCCCGGCAGAAAGCCGCGCACTGAATCAGGCGACAGTTCGGTGAGGTGCGCGGGAATGATTCCCCAGGCTCCTTGCACCATGAATTGCATGATGAAGCCACCTACGAGCAACAGTCCCAGCAAGGGCGACAAAGACCAGAGTGGAATTACCAGCATCGCCAGTATCAAAGCAATAATCATCGATTTGCGGCGGCCAATGCGATCTGAGAGATAGCCAAACACGAGTCCGCCGCTGATCGCGCCGACCATCGTCAAGGCCGTGATTGCCGCCACCTTTCGCGGCTCGAAATGCCACGCGCGTTTCAGCAAAGTGGGATACAAATCCTGCGTGCCGTGCGAAACAAAGTTCATCATCATCATGAGCAGCACAAGATAGATGAACAGTTTCCAATGCGACGCTATCCCCCGACCAAGCTGACCCCAGCTTTCATGTTTGGTTTTTTTCCAGACTTCAGACTCTTTCACGTGCATGCGGACGTAGATTGCGAGCAGGGCCGGCAATCCGCCGATGAAGAACATTGGTCGCCATCCCCAACGGGGGAAAACGAAGAAATAACAGAGCGCCGCCAGGAGATAGCCAGTCGCATACCCTTCCTGGAGCAGCCCTGACAAAACGCCACGAAGCTTCGGCGGCACTTTTTCCATTGCCAGCGACGCGCCGACGCCCCACTCGCCGCCCATCCCAATTCCGAACAGCGCGCGCAGAATCACAAAAGTCGTGTAATTCGGCGCGAGCCCGGACAAGACTTCGATGAACGAATAAAAAACCAGGTCGATTATGAGCGGTAATCGCCGGCCGTAACGATCGGCTAATAACCCAAAGATGAAAGCGCCCACGGGACGAAAAGCGAGAGTCAGGGTAATTGTCAGGGCAATTTCCGCATCGGTCTTATGAAATTCGGCGGCGATAGCTGTCAGTGAGAGACCGACCAAAAAGAAATCGAAAGCGTCGAGCGTCCAGCCGAGGAATCCGGCGGTGAGTGCGGCTCGATGACCTTCCGCGGCGACAGGCTTGGCAGATTGCTGCATCTAAGGCTTTTCGAAGTAAAGGTAAATACAGCCGCGGCATAGTAAACGCTGCGGTTGGTTCATACAAGCCGATTCTTCGCTTACAATTTGGTCGAGACTTTTCACGATGCCTATTACTAAGCCGCCTAACATTCCGTCGAGCGAAATAACCCCGCAACACGTCTATTTCAATCGCCGCATGTTCATGCGCGGTGCAGTTCTCGCCGGATCCGTTGCGGCGACCGGGTTCCTGTATCGCAGACTGAATACGCCTTCGACAGTCGTGGAAGAGCGGCCGAAGCTTAGTGTCGTCACGCCGCCGACTGATGAAGCGATGCGTAAAGGTTTTCGGACTGACGAGGCTCTCACCTCTCTCGCTGACATTACTAACTACAACAACTTCTATGAGTTTGATACCGAGAAACGCGGCGTCGCCTCGGCAGCGCAAAATTTTGTGACCCGCCCGTGGCAGGTTGCCGTCGCAGGCCTCGTCAACAAGCCAAAGACTTTCGCGATCGACGACTTGCTGAAGCTCGCGCCGCAGGAAGAGCGTGTCTATCGTCTGCGTTGCGTCGAGGGCTGGTCGATGGTGATTCCATGGATCGGTTTCCCGCTGAACACGCTGCTAAAACAGGTTGAGCCGCTCTCGTCCGCGAAATACGTTGCATTCCAGACGCTTCTCGATCCCAGTCGGATGCCCAATCAAACGACCGGTGTGCTGGATTGGCCTTATGTAGAAGGTCTGCGCATGGACGAGGCAATGCATCCGCTCACGATCCTGGCGACGGGACTGTACGGCCAGACGTTGCCACCGCAGGATGGTGCGCCCATTCGTCTGGTTGTACCGTGGAAATATGGAATCAAGAGTATTAAGTCGATTGTGAAAGTCACTCTGGTCGCCGATCAGCCGCCCATGACCTGGAATATCGAATCGCCGAACGAATACGGCTTTTATTCAAACGTCAATCCTAACGTCGATCATCCACGTTGGAGCCAACGATACGAGCATCGTATTGGCGAATTCGGCTCGCGGCCGACGCTTTTGTTCAATGGCTATGCCGAGCAAGTGGCGCATTTGTACGATGGGATGGATTTGCGAGTGAATTTCTAAACGGGAAAGTCGTCAGTTGTCAGTCGTCCGTCGTCAGTCGTAATCGTTCATCCAACTAACAACTGGCAAGCCCCTGACTACGGATAATCGACAGTAACCATGAAAGACACGCGATTTTCCAAGCTTGTTCTGTTGGTCAACAGTCTGGTGCCGCTGGCATTATTGCTGTGGGATGTGTGGCGCAAAAATGTCGGCGCGAATCCACTTGAATTTGTGACGCGCACGACAGGAATGCTGACGCTCGTGTTTCTGTTTCTCACGCTGGTAGTCAGTCCACTGAGGCGCATTTTGGGGCTGAATTGGCTCATCAAGTTTCGCCGCATGCTCGGGTTATTTGCCTTCTTTTACGGCTGTCTGCACCTTCTTACCTACATCGCGTTTGATCGATACTTCAGGCTGACGACTATTCCCGGGGATATCGCCACGCGAAGATTCATTGCGGTGGGCATGGCGGCGTTCTTCTTGATGTTGCCGTTAGCGATTACTTCCACGGACGCGATGGTGAAGCGGCTGGGCGGCAAGCGTTGGGCTCTATTGCATCGAGTTGTCTATGCAGCTGGAATTTTTGGTGTGCTGCACTACTACATGTTGGTAAAATCGGACGTGCGGCTGCCAATAACGTTTGCCTTTCTCCTGGCCGTACTGTTGGGATTCAGAGCTTTTGCCAAGTATCACCAAACACCGCCAATCCCGAGTGGTCTTAATCGAACCTCGTGAATGACGAAAAACGATTGAACGACCGCGTCACGACGAATCTTCCCGTGAGATGGCACGGTGTTTCCGGCGCGCATGAAGGCCGCATCGAAGATCTCAGCCCGTCCGGATGCTTTGTAAACACGACGGGTACAGTCGACGTGGGTGAAATGGTAAGCCTTTTGATCCAGCTCCCCTCCAACGCATGGCTGTCGCTGCGCGGAAGGGTTGCTTTCTTCCACCAGCTGACGGGTTTCAGTGTCGCTTTCACAATTGAGGAAGAGAAACAGCGCCAGCAGCTAAGCGAGTTGGTTGCTAGCCAGAATTCTCCGCAATAGTTACATGCTCGATCCCACCAAACGCTTTACAAATCGGGTCGCGAATTACCTCAAGTACCGTCCTCGGTATCCTGCCCAGATTATTCCGCTGCTGGAAAAAGAATGCGGCCTGACGAAAGAGTCACTCATCGCTGACATCGGATCCGGCACAGGGTTCTTGACTGAGCTCTTTCTCAAAAACGGCAATCGAGTTTTGGGTCTTGAGCCGAACCGCGAAATGCGGGCGGCGGGCGAACGACTGCTGGCGCAATACCGAAACTTCACCAGCATCGAAGCGACTGCCGAGAACACCACACTCGCAGAAGGCTGTGTTGATTTCGTTACTGCCGGGCAAGCATTCCATTGGTTCGATCGCCAGAAGGCACGATCGGAATTCGCCCGCATCCTCAAGCCAGATGGATGGGTAGTGATTGTTTGGAACGGTTACGATCCGGAGCGGACAACGCTGCTCAAGGGGTATCACGAAGCGCTCTTGCGGTATGGCACAGACTATCGCGACGTGCACCGCGAAATTGAAGACATTGAGATCGACAAGTTTTTCGCGGCGGGTGAATACAAGATCGCCCAATTTAAGTTCCAGCAATTGTTTGACTTTGAAGGGTTCCAAGGACGGACGTTGTCGGCATCATATGCGCCGCAACCGGGAGATGCGAATTTTGAGCCGATGATCAGCCTGCTTCGAGAGATCTTTGACTCAAATCAGACCGACGGAAAAGTCACGTTTGATTACGATACTGAAGTCTATTACGGCCGTTTCAGGTGAGCTATTGAAGCGGCATCCCGGCGAGTCGCGATGTCGCGTGAGCCAAATCAAGCCTGGTGAACGCGCCGGAAGGATTGAACGCTGATCCGTTCATCTTGATCAAGCCGTTCTGCACCGCCACGGCAACATAGCCTCGCAGTGAAGCCGGAATTGATAGCGCATCAGTGTATGTGAGCGTGTAAGTTCCGGATTCAGCCTGTTGCCGGAGTCCCGCCGCGCGGACAAGCGCAACGACCGCAGTTAGTCGATCCACTGTCGCATCCGGCTGAAAGTTTGCGCCGGGAGTAATTGACGGGAACAGCGCGCCGCTCGGTGATGCTTGCCCGCTTTCAACGAAAAGCATCGTTGCCTTGTCGCGAACGTCCGGATAGTTCGAGGTGCTGGGTAAGTACTGCGGCACGTGCCCTCCAAGCACCAGCCCCCTGGCCAAATCAACGCGCGTGACCGAAAAGCTCGGCCGGAAACGCGATCCGATCGGAGCCATCACCAACGAGCGGAAGCTCTGGTTCACTTCACTCAGCAATGAACTGTCCAGCGCGCTGAGATCGCTCAACGCCGGATATCGAGCCGATACAGTTTGGAACACACCATAAAAGACTTGTGAACCAGTGCCGCCCGTCGTGGCGTTGACGCCGGTTCCAGAAGGCGCAATTGCACTATCGCCGGCAGTCGGCGTAGAAGCTGTGCCGATCACATTCGTGACACGCCCAGTCCATGTCCCGGCCGCAGGTGCATCAATAGATGTTCGTTGTCGCCGGCCAGTCAGTCCTGGCGCCGGCGCCGCGTTCGCAATTCCTTGCTGCACGCCGTTCGGATCGAGCAGTGCGAGACTTAATCGATTCACCGAAGTCAGTCCGCCCCAGGCAATTTGCAAAGATGCGCGCACCGTGTCCGCGGGCAGCGCGAGTGCTGTATCCGTCGAGGCAGCCGGCGCCGCACTTCCGATGAATGTCTGCGGCGAACTGGGCGTGAACTGAACCTGATTCTGGAACGCCACGCCGCGCCACGAACCAAAATGTCTCTGCGGAAAAGCCGCTTCCAGCACCGCCGCATGCGCATTCAACATGCCCGCGCCAATTTCGTACAGATAGTACGCGGACAGAGGCGTCGCCGTTCGTTGCAGAATGTCGCGCACCTGCGCCGGTGTCAGTTGCGGATTTATCTCGAGCATCAAAGCAATCACACCAGCAACTTGTGGCGCAGAAAAACTGGTTCCGTCGCCCGTTGTGTAGTAAGGCAGTTCGCTCGCGCTTAGTTGCGAGTTATTCGTTCCCAAACCGCTCGCGGTTGTGACGGAAGCCAATGTCGAAGGTCGCAAGCTCACGGTGCTAACGCCTGGCGCAACCAATGTCGGATGAAATAGCGGGCTGCCGAATTCGCCACGCGATGAAAAGTCAGCAAGATGCCCGACGTTGTCGGTGGCCCCCACGCTAATGACCCACGGTGCCACCGAATACGGATTCAGCGAGTCAGCTCCCGATCCGCTATTACCGGCAGAGAACACGACATTTACACCTGCGTCGGTGAGCATCTTTGTCGCGATGTTGACCGGATCGTTAACGTCGAACACAGTGTTGGCCGAAAAGCTGCAATTCACCACGCGCACATTGAACGCTTGCGCATTCGTCAGCAGATAATCGAAACCAGAAAGGATGAATAGCAGCGTCGCATCGCCGGCGCTTAAGCCGAGGATGTTTGCGCCGGAAGCCACGCCCGCGTACTTGCCCGCCGATTGTTGGCCGTTGCCCGCGATCACTCCGGCGACGAAGGTTCCGTGGCCATAGACCTGGTCCGTGTTCGGAAGATTTGCCGAAACGACGGGGTAATTGAAACCAACTCCGAGGCTTTCCGTGTCGGCCAGCTTCACGTTTTGGACGACGCGGCCGGAAATGTCGCCGTGCGTTCCGTCAACGCCCGTGTCGAGCACTGCTACGGTAACGCCGCGGCCAGTTACCGGTGTTCCATGGTTAGCGCTCGTTAGTTCGCCGCTCTTCCTTACTCGATCTGAACCAATGGTATTTCGGTTCGCCACTTCGAGATTCCACTGTAGCGTGCGATTGCCATAAATCGATCGCACGTGCGGCAGGTGCGAAATCGCCATCAGCTGCGTCTTCGTGGTCGTCACCGACACCATCGGCAACGAATGGTAGCGCGTGCCGCCCAGCACGCCGATTTGCTGCAAATCAGCGAGATCCCCATCGGTCGGCATGGCCCGATAAGTGATTACCGCATCGACGCTGCTGTCGTCAGTTGCGTTGTTCAGAATGACTGCGAGTTCGGGATCGACGCTGGTGATCCCAGTGCTGACTCCCGCGCCATTCAACGCCGAGGTCAACGCCGTCACGCCCGTCAGTACAAAGTTGTCGGCTCCGCTAATCGTGATTCCATCCGCACCGCTCGCGGTGATGCCGCTGACGCCAGTGATCGTTACCGCGCTCGGCGTCACGGAGAAGATCACCCCAGTTGGGGTCGTCGCGATAATCCCGCTGGCGCCGTTGACAGTCACGACAGTGTCGGCACCGCTTGCTGTGATTCCGTCAGCGCCACTCGCGGTTATGCCATCGGCATGTGCGATGTTCCGCGTATCTGCGCCGCTGGCCGTAATGCCGTTTGTGCCCGTGGCGATTACGTTGTCAGCGCCACTCGCAGTGATGCCTGTTGGGTTTCGAACGACTATCGAGTCTGCTTGATATGTATTGCCGTCGGCGCCGCTTATAGTGATTCCGTTAGGTCCTGAGACGGCCGTGAGTGAATCGGCGCGCGTGATTGTCGTCGCATCGGCGCCTGATGCCGTGATGCCGTCCGCGCCGCTGGCAGTGATTCCGTCGGCGCCGCTCGCAGTAATGCCGTCTGCTCCCGATGCGGTGATGCCGTTTGGCGAAAACGCCAGCACGCTGTCAGCGCCACTCGCCGTGATGCCTGATGTGTTCGAGAAGATGATGCCGTCCGCGCCCGACGCGGTAATACCATTCGATCCGATGATCGTCAGCCCGGCAAGCGCCGGCACCGAACTCATCAGAACGACGAGCACCAGGGCAATCGCGACATGAAATTTTTTGACTAAATGAATTGCCATCGGGTACAAGCCATCGCCACGGTCGGGTCAAGACAGTGGCTTGTTTCGCTTACAATGTTGCGAGGCGCAACTGCTCAAAGAAAGAACTGAGACAGCGCAAATTCTAAGTCGCCTTCTGGCTCGGCTTTGTTGCGGACGCCTTGCATTTCTGTTTGGGTTTTCCACGGGTTTTTCTCAGTATTTAAAGCAATTTCTCAGCTCTCCATCAGTTCGCGAAACGTTTGCTGCGTTTGTGTCGCCGGCTCGACGCCCAGTTCGTTTTGCAAGAGTTCGCGCAAGGCTTCGTACTGCTCTTTCACCGCGACGCGATTTCCCAATGCGGCGTGCGTGCGCATCAACATGCAGTGGATGTCTTCGCGAAACTGGTCCTCGCGCAGGATGCGCTGCGCCAAATCCATCGTGCGCGGCCATTCCTGTTTTTTCTCGGCTACGCCCGCCAGCGATTCCAGCATGCGCAGATACTGCTCGCGATAATACGCGCGCTGTTCGTCCACCCACGGTTCATATGTGCCTTGCATGAACTCGCCGCGATAGAGCGCCACTGCCTGCTCGTAGCAATCGATGCAGCGCTCGTAATTTCGTTCACGGCGCGCGTTCTCTCCGTCTGAAATCAGTCGCTCGAAGGTCTCGGTATCGATGCTATAGGAAGACTCGGAATTCAGTTGGTAATCGCCGTCGCGATAGATGATGAAGTTTTGTTTCAGCGGCTGATTGCTGTTGAGCGCCTTGCGAATGTGCGAGATGGTCGGATGAAAGTTCTTTTCAATTGTCGCCAGGTTGTCTTCAGCCCAGAACGTTTCAATGATTGTGTCTTTTGCCGCGCGATGATGACGTCGGGAAACGATGTAGCACAGGATGTCTCGCGCCCGCCGCGTCGTCCAGGCGTCGGCCGCAAACGAGCGGGCGGGATCGCGAAAGATCTCAACCGGCCCAAGCATGTTTACCGTCAAATCGACGAGCGGCCCGAGTGTCAGCGTGGCGACAGCTTTCGCGGGCTGAGCCGCAACGACTGGAAGCGTTGAAAGCTGCACGCGCAGGTCTGATGGCAACATGTCCTGCGCGACGTCTGAGGCGAACAATGCTGGTCGATGCGCGATCTCCTGACGCAGCCAATAGTCGTAGTCATACCGTGCCGCCAAATCGAGCGCGCGCCGCAGCAGTTCGAACACCTGCGGCTCGTTTCCGAGTTCGAGTTCACACGCCGCCAGCTCGATACACGCCTGCGCTTCGTAATAGTACTGTCCGTGTGCCCGAAAATACTCGAGCGTCGTCAGCAACTCATTCTTTGTCTCGGCAAATTCACGTTGCGCAATTCGCACGCGACTGAGGGCAAGCGTGGCCGTAAAAACTCCAATTGTATCGTTGCGCTCTTTCCGCGAATCTATGAGTCGGTCGATTTGCGCGCGTGCCCGAGCGGCGTCACCGGCTTTCAAGCTGAGCAGGGCCTGCTCTTCCAAAACTTCAACTCGCGAAAGGTCGATGCCGGCCTGTTCGTAACTGCGGCAGGCGCGCTCGTAAGACTCTGCCGCGCGCGTCAAATTGTTTCGCTCGCGCCAAAGATTTCCGTAGGCCTCCAGAGCTTCGCCTAGTTGGCCGACCAGATTGAAGAGTTGACACCGCTCCAGCGCGAGGTCGAGATGTCGTTCGCTTTCATCCAGCTCTCCGCGGTACAGGTGGCAACGCGCGATGTTCAGATGACCCCAGGCTTCCTGCGGAATGGGAGCTTCGCGATCGTCTGTGCGCAACATGCGACGCAACCAATGCAGGGCCTGGCCAAAGTCGCCGCGCATCAAGGGCGGCAGGCCAAGGTTATGTGTGATTAGCCGAATCTGATGTTCGTCGTTGCGTTCTTCCGCCGACTGCAAGGCCACACGAAACTCGCGCTCAGCGGCGGTCCATTCGCCCTGGGAAGCGAAACAAAGCCCGCGCGTGTTCCCACATTTTGCCCGCACCGGGGAATCGGATTTTGTGAGTTCAACGGCGCGGTCCAGATACTTAAACGCTGATTCGTAGTCTCCCTGACGGCGGGAAATAGTCGCCAGCGAGTGCAGCGCTTCCGCCTCAGCCTCGTCGTCGCCGTTCACCCGTAGAGCTGCCGCCGCGCGCCGGAAAAGACTCTGTGCTGTTTCGAATTCGCCACGCAACCGCGCGACTTCAGCGCGATGCGCCAATGCGCGTGGATGTGCCTCAAGCACGGTATTCGGTAGCGATTCAGCCAACGACGACAGCGAAGCAAGTTTGCCGGACGCGATCCATTCGCGGCCGTGGTCGGAAATTACTGCGCCGGCGCGGTCGAACTGCTCCGCTTCGAGCAGATGACGAACGGCGCTGTCCCAATCACCGCGCGTGAGAAAATATTCGGCACAACGAGCATGTTCAGCGGCGACACCTGCCATGCCAATTTCAGTGCGCAAGCGCCTTCGCAGGAAACTCTGAAACAGCGGGTGCAGGCGATACTCTTCGCCGCGTGCATCGCTCGCGACGGTCAAAAAGACGTTGCGACGAACAAGTTGCGGCAGAACTGCCGACGAGAGCAGTTCGGGATAAAGCCGGGCACACGTCTCGACGTCGATGCGACTGAGCAGAGCGATTCGCATCAAGTACTTTTGAATTTCCGGTGGCTCTGCGCTGAAGACCTCTTCCGCGAAATACTCAAAGATGTCGCGCTCGGATTGATGCAACACGACGAGGGGATCGGCTACCGCGCCGTCTCGGCCAGTAACTTGTCGCTGCGCGACTTGCCGCACGAGCTGGAGCGCCGTGATCCACCCATGCGTACGCTCGCCGTATTCGCGCAACTGGTCAGCAGTCAGTTCGAGACCAAAGCCTTTCCGAAACAGCTCCTGGGTCTCCTGCGCCGTAAACAACAGATCGCCTCGATCGATCACAGCCAGCGAATCCTGTGATCGCAATCTGGCGAGTGTCAGCGGTGGCACATCGCGCGAAATTATGACGACGTGCATCACGTCGGGTAGATACGCGATCAGACGATCGACCACCGCGTGAACGGGAGTGTCAGTTCCGAGATGATGGTAATCGTCGAGCACTACGATGAGTTGTTGCTCGACGTGCTCGAGAATTTCGTTCAGCAGCACATCAGCAGCGCGTTCCGGCTGCTGCGCCAGCTCGTTCGCCTGCAGATAAGCGAAGATCGTTTCGCCGAAGCACGGCACGCGTTGTTGGATTCCCTGCGCGAGATATCCGACAAACACCGCCGGGTCGCTGTCTGTATGATCGAGTTGATACCAGACGTAGGGCTGTTCCTGCTGACGCAAGAAATCAGCGACCAAAGTGGTCTTGCCGGACCCGGCATTAGCCGTGACCAGCGTCATCGGCAGCGAAAGGTTAGCGTGCAGCCGCTCAATCAGTCGTTCGCGAAAAAGCAACTCTGGCGTTGGCCTCGGCGCCAGCAGTTTGGTGCGCAAAAAGAAAGTGCCCGGCACAGGGACTACCGGCGCGGCGGTGGATGGTGTAACAACTTTGGCGGTTTTGCGTTCGCCTTTGGCCATGACGACTTGCGAAGCAAATTGTCGGGAACTGCTGCGGAGAGTAGCACAGCCAAAAGCACGACTTCTATGGTTGGGAACGCGCGCGAGAACATCGTCGCCATTCGTGACGACTCGATTTGTAACGGGGGCAATCTTCACTGAAGGCATTGCTACCGAAAGCAATCTCTATGTTTGAAAGTCCGGGGTAACCTGACCCAGGCCGCGCATCTGTCGCGGTTCGATCGACAAGAAATTGTCGGCTACGGCGCGTCCCGCGCGTCCGGGTGTCGCCGCAAAGTTCGAGATAGCGGCCGCGCGTCCATTCGTCTCACGCAAAGCGGCGCGGGCATGGTCTTCATTCAGTCCGTAGGTCTTGAAGAGTTGCAGCGTCTCTTCAAAGCTGAAGGCCAGTTCCGATTCCTCGATGACCCGCAGCATCTGTTTCGATCGCATGCGCCACAAAGGGGTCGGTGGCAGGCTGCGGCACGTGATGATCACGTGCACTTCAGACGGCAAGAGTGGCAGCAGTCTTTGAAAGAACGGCACCACCCACTCGGCGTCGTACACCAGGTGCAAGTCCTCGATCACCAACAGCAGCGGATCACTACGAAGGTCGGTGAACTGAAACACGAGGGCTTCGGCCAACAAGCCTGCCCGATCACTGGCATCTGACTCGGCAATTTGCAGCATGTGACGCTCATCGAGCGGTGGACAGTGCGACTTGAGCGTGGCGGTTAGGTAGCGGCAGAAGATTGCCAAGTCTGCGTCGCCCGCATCAACTTTGAACCAGCACGTCGGACGCGGTGCTCGTCGGGCGAAATCTGCGGCCAGAGTGGTCTTGCCGGTTCCGGCGCGACCATGAATCACGGTGGCGTTGTTTGCCGTCATGCTGGCCAGAACCAGATTGAGAAGACGCAGTCGCGAAGTCCGCGCCGCACCGTCCGCAACCGAAATCTTGTCGTGTATTAGTTCGTCTTTGTTCATCGTTGAGAAGTTCTTGGCCGTCGTGGGATTGTTGCGCTCCGACCCCGCTCAGTTCAGGGTGCCCTCATTATCCGGACCCCTCTTGAGGAATTCTTGAGTTTGATTGCGAGAAGCAAAAAATCCAGGAAATCCAAGCGGATTGACACAAAAACTTTTGCAGCGGCGGACGAGCGGATGTACACTCTGCGTGCTTCCGAGACCTGAGCGAGACACTTGGCAGCGAGCAGATGGCAGCAGGCAGGCATACTCACAAAGGAGTCGTTCCAATGACACGGAAAGCCCTTGGCATCATCTTTCTATTTGCTGCGACCGCGACCTTCGCAGTAGCGCAATCCGCGCCGACGCAATCCGCGGCGCCGAAACCCGCGACGCCACCGCCGGCGCCGCATACGAACCTGAAAGTTGGCGATCCGGCGCCCGACTTCAATCTGCCGAGCACTGTTGTCGACGCAAACAGCAAGACGGTTCGATACAAATTGAGTGACTTTAAAGGCAAGAAGAATGTTGTGCTCGCTTTCTATGTGCTGGCGTTCACGGGCGGTTGAACGAAAGAATTGCAGGGGTATCAGGCTGATATCTCCAAACTCGAAGCAACAGACACACAAGTGTTCGGCATTAGCATGGACAGCAATCCCGCTAACAAAGAGTATGCACAAAAGATCGGAGTGACCTTCCCGTTGTTAAGCGATTGGAAACGTGACGTAGTGAAAGCGTATGGCATTTACGATCCCGCCAAGAGCGATTATGCGATGCGCACCACATTCGTGATCGACAAAGACGGAATCATCCAGCACATTAAAGAGGGCAACGACGCCGTTGATCCCACGAGCGCGATCGACGCCTGCAACCTGCTCACGCACAAGAAAGCGACGCAGTGAGTGGAGTGCATGCGCGGGCCGATCACACCGCCAGCACGCGCATCATTTGTTCATGAATCAAACCGTTGCTCGCCAGCATCGGCGGTGTGAAAATGTCGAGCGTACCGCCAAGGTAATCGGAAACTCTTCCGCCGGCTTCTTCGATCAGTAAGACACCGGCCGCAACATCCCACGGCTTCAGCCCCTCTTCCCAAAAACCGTCGAAGCGGCCCGCCGCTACGTAGGCCAGATCGAGCGCGGCGGCGCCGTCGCGCCGCACGCCCTGTGCATTCATGATGAAATTAGCGAAGTGCCGCGCGAACTCGCTGCGCTCGCGCACGTCGTACGGAAAACCGGTGCACAAAAGCGCACTTGCAAGGTTCGGCGCCGGCGAAACCTGAATACGTTTGCCGTTGAGTGCCGCGCCTTCGCCGCGCTCGGCCGCGAAACATTCGTCACGCATCGGGTCATAAACGACGCCCACCTCGATACGACCTTTATGCTCAAGGCCGATCGAAACGCAGAAGCATGGGTAGCCATGCGCGTAATTGGTCGTGCCGTCGAGCGGATCGATGATCCAACGCCAATCGCTTTGCTCGCCGTCCGTCGCTGGGGGATTTGTGCCGGATTCTTCAGCCAGAATGGCATGGCGGGGGTAGTACGTCTTGATGCGATCGATGATGAGACGTTCTGACGCGAGATCAGATTCGGTGACAAGGTCGAGTTCGCTCTTGTTGCTGATGCGCAGGTTTCGGCCGAACCGTTCGGCCAACAAACGCCCAGCGTCGCGCGCAGTCTGAATGGCAAAGTTGAGCAAAGGTTCCTCTGTGATGTTGCCTAATCCGCAGAATGTTTTACCACAGAGCACACAGAGGTGCGGAAATGGCAGCTTTACATCGGCGAGCGAGCCTTAACAACGTGCGTTGCGCCTCCGGTTTCGTGCACGATCGCGGTCACGTCTTTAGCAGGCGATTTGGAGACGAGGCCCCAGAAGAAACTGCTGTCACCTTTTCCGGGCGCCCCGCCTTCGCACACCGGCTTGCTGAATTTGAATCTAATTGTGTCCGCGGTTTGGACCGCAGATGCCAAACCAATTGTGCCGAGACCGCCGCTGGTTACCACAAATACCTGGTCTGGTTTCCGATCACTGTCGTAGTCGAGCGTGTTAACGACTGGACCAAAACTGATCGACATCCAATCGATGCACGCAATGTTCACGGCGCCGACGGCATTGGTTAAATTCAAACGATATTCGTATGCGAACATGCCGTTCGCGGGTGATCCGGCCAATCCTTTGAAAGTTCGCGATTGCAAACGACCTGTGCCGCCCGCGCTCATCGGCACATCGGCTGATGTGTCGCTTACCCCAATGGTGCAGGGCGATGCAGTGGTGAAGACGCAGTTGATCGCGGGCGCGCCGACGTTTACGACCTTTAAAGGTGCGGCCCCAACCGCAGGTGCGAGAGCGAAGAGCAAACCAATTAACAGATTTCGCATGAAAACTCCTCAACGAAATGCTTTAGGTCACTTGTATGCTCGGATCCCAGGCTTGTCAACGAGATTCATTTCGCGAAAAACAAAAAAGCCGGAGCTGGTTAGCGCCGGCTTGAGTCTGGACAATTCGCGTGTCAGTTAATTCGTGCGGTTCTCGATTTCGGGCTCTGCAGCCGCAGTTGCTTTTCGGCGACGTCGCACGGCACCGGCTGTTCCGGCCAGGCCCGCGCCGAGTAAAACCATAATCGTCGGTTCGGGAGTTGGATCGCCCTGATCAGCCGAAAGGCTTATCAATCGACGGGCTTTGGTTGGTAAAGAATTTCGGGCCTTTGTCGGTGATGTAAAGACAGTCTTCGAGACGGATACCGAACTCGTCGTAGATCACAATCGTCGGTTCATCGCTGAAGCACATGCCCGGCTGAATCGGTGTCTTGTTGCCACGCACAAAGTTGGTCCATTCGTGTCCGTCGAGCCCGATGCCATGACCCGTACGATGCGGCAAGCCCGGCACTTTGTAGTCCGGACCAAAGCCCGCGCCGGTGATCACTTTGCGCGCGGCGGCATCGACTGCTTCGCAGGGCACGCCAACCTGCGCGGCTGCAAACCCTGCGTCTTGAGATCTCCGCTCGAGGTCCCAAATATCGCGCTGGCGTTGAGTTGGTTTGCCGAAGACGAAAGTGCGCGTGATGTCGGATTGATAGCCTTCCACCGTGCAACCGCCATCCATCAAAACGACGTCACCCTCCTCCAGAGTTTGCGGCGTGCTTGAGCCGTGCGGGAACGCGGTATATTTGCCAAAGCTGCAAAAGACTCCGCCCTGCACTCCGAGGTTGCGAAACGCGGTGGCGCAATTGTTTGTGAATTCATCCTGCGGCATGCCGTCGCGCATTGTGGCCCATGTTGCGCGATAAGCTACGATCGTGAGGTCGTTCGCTTTTTGCATGAGCGCGAGCTCCGCCGGCGACTTGAACATGCGACAGCCAGCGGTAATTGGTGTGGCGCTGACAAACTCGAGTCGTGGCGCTGCCTGGCGAATCCCATCAAAGAGAAAGAAACGCACGCGCTCTTCGATTCCGATGCGGCCCGACCTAATGCCTCGGTCACGAAAGACCTGCGCAACACGGCGATAAGGACTCTCGTCTTCTTCCCATGTGCGCACGTCGTTGCCAAACTTAATCAGCTCGCGCGCGCGTTCCTCCTCAAACTTCGGGCAAATCCACCCGAGTTCACCCCGTTGCGGAATCACGAGCGCGAACATTCGTTCGCTCGTTCCCCACCGCATGCCCGTGAAATAGAACATGCTCGATCCCGGTTCGAGGTAGATCGCATCGATTTGTTGTTCAGTCATCAGGCGCTGCGCTTTCGCGATGCGCGTTTTGCGTTCGTCGTCGCTGATTGGCAGGATGCCCGCAGTCATCTTGCGCAGACGCTGAATCAGATCCGGAACTTCTTGACGTTGCTGAGCGTTGGCGACGCTTTCAGTGTCGGCAAAGGCAAAACGGTTTCCCACGAGGGCGGCGCCCGCCAAACCGGCCGAGGCGCGGAGAAAATCTCTTCTGTCTGTGCACATGGCCGGGGATTGTATGCGAATGCGACGAGCGCGCCAACATGAATCTCGGCTTGTCTGGCGGGCATGGGCCGACATTTTGTAACCCGGCAAAAGGATTGTTCGGTTAGAATGTCCGCGCTTCAGCCCATGCGTCGATCGATTATCACATCGATTCTGCTAACGCTCCTGTGCGCCGTAGGCGTTCAGGCGCAAAAGACTTTGCGCTGGGGCGCGGACCCGAGTGGCGGCGCGCCTTACGTCTTCAACGATCCGAATCATCCCGATCAGTACATCGGCTACGAAAAAGAGATGGTTGACGCGCTCGCGGCGGCGATGGGCCGTCAACCTGAGTTTGTCCCGTCGGATTGGGAAACGCTCGTGTCGGCCCTGCGGCGAAAGTCGTTCGATGTAATCGTCAACGGGCTTGAGCCGACTGCCGATCGTCAGAAGCAAATTCAGTTCAGCAAGCCTTATTACATTTTTCAGCTCGCGCTGACGGTGCGGAGCGACGAACAGCAGATTCATTCACTCTCGGATTGCAAGAATCGAGTGGTCGGCACCCTCGGCAACACGGCCGCATCGCGGCTGCTGCAAAAAGAAGGCATCCCCATGAAGGCGTACGCCGATCCGCCTACGGCGTATGAAGATCTCAAATTAGGCCGCATCGACGCGGTCATCATGGATGTGCCTGCGGAAGTCTTCTATGTCAGCAAAGATCCCAAGGTGAAACGCGCCTGTGAGCCTTTCTTTCGCGGCACGTACAACATTGGACTACGGAAGGGTGACGACGAGCTGAAGACCGAAGTCGATGCTGCCATCGACAAAATCGTCAACGACGGGTCGCTCGAACAGATTCTGCGCAAATGGGGACTTTGGAACGATGCCCAGGTTGAACTGCAAACGAAGAACAAAGCGGGCGAGCCGCCGCAATCGGAAAGCGCCGGTTACGACATCACCTCGATCAGTTTTAATTGGCGCGAAGCAATTTGGCGACTGACGCGTGCGGCCTTTGTCACGGTGCTGATCGCGTTTGGATCGATGGCTATCGCGGTCGTGCTCGGAATGCCTTTGGCGATCGGGCAATGGAAAGGCCCGCGACCGATTCAATGGCTCTGCACAATCTATGTTGAGTTCTTCCGCGGCACACCGGTGCTGGTGCAGTTGCTGTTTCTGTATTTTGGGTTGCCGACCATTGGACTCGCAATGCCGGGATGGCTGACAGCGCTGATTGGACTCGGTTTGAATTACGCAGCATATGAATCGCAGGTGTATCGCGCCGCGCTCGCCGCAATTCCGCGCGGGCAGTGGGAAGCGTCTTATCTCCTTGGCATGAGTCCGCTGCTTGCATTTCGGCGCATCATTCTGCCGCAAGCATTTCGCATTGCGCTCCCGCCGATGACAAACGATTTCGTGTCGCTGTTCAAAGACACGTCGGTTGCTTACGCGATCTCAGTCTGGGAATTGGCGACGGCTTATCGCGAACTGGCCAACGCTTCAGGTCAATTTCTGTTGTTGGGGGTCGCGGTCTCGATCTTTTATTTGATCATGAGTTTGCCCATGGCGCATCTCGCGCGCCGGCTTGAGCGGCGACTGCAGCGAACAGAAGCGGTTGAAGCAGTGGAAAGTGAGGTTGTTTGATTTGTTACACCGGTTTTTTTCATTGATTCAATGAGTTATTGATCCAATGAACCAATTCAGCTGATGATTCGCGTAACCAATCTCATCAAAAATGCCAACGGCACGCCGATCCTGCGTGGCGTGTCGTTCGCGGTGCAGCCACAGACCGTCACGGGAATAATCGGCGCGTCCGGCAGTGGCAAGACGACCTTGCTCCGTTGTCTGAACGGACTCGAACGAATCGATGGTGGTTCGATTGAATGCGCGGATGTGCGACTCGAATCAAATCTTCCAAAGCAGGTATACGCCCGACGTGTGACTGACTTGCGACGCAAAGTCGGAACAGTTTTTCAGCATCTCTATCTGTTTCCGCATCTGACCGTGCTGGGGAATATCATCGAGGCGCCGACACACGTACAGCGCGTGCCGCGCAAGCAGGCTGAGAACGAAGCGTATCAACTACTTGAATCTGTGGGACTGAAAGAGAAGGCGCGTCGTTATCCGGAAAGACTCTCGGGCGGCGAGCAACAACGCGTCGCGATTGCGCGCGCGCTGGCGATGCATCCCGACCTGTTGATGTTTGACGAGCCGACAAGCGCGCTCGATCCAAAACGAAGCGCGGCGCTACGCTCGCTGCTGCGCGGATTTGTCGAGCGCGGCCACACAATGGTGATCGTTTCGCACTCGATCGGTTTTCTCGAAGGGCTGGCCGACAATCTGCTCTATTTGGAACAGGGTGAAGTAGTTGAGCAAGGACCTGCTGAGCAACTTCTGAATTCGCCGCAGGATCCGCGCACGAAAGATTTTGTGGCACAAGCGAAGTGAGAGTCCAGGACTAGAGGCCAGGCGCAAAAATAAACTTCATCGCTCAATTAATCTCAGCTCTAGTAGCCAGTCGTTAGGCTCTGGCTCCCAGCCTCTCTTTCCTGTATTGTCTCTGCCCTCGCCCCAAACACTTTCACGGAGGCAACGGCGATGGCAGTGCTGAGGGACCGTCCTTACTCAAACTACAATTTTCTCGTGGACCTCGGGACCGGAAATACGGAAGGGCCTGAGGCGGGATTCTCTGAAGTAATTTTGCCGGCGGCGACGATCGACATCATCGAATACCGCAGCGGCAACGAGAAAGAGTCCGGCACGCGAAAAATTCCCGGCCGCGCGCGTTACGGTAATGTGATTTTCAGGCGCGGCGCGATTGGATCGTTGAATTTGTATCAATGGTGGAACGATACGCGAAACGGCGACATCCACTCGTTTCGCACGGTGACGGTTCAATTGCAGAACGAAGAACACACCGAGGTTGTCTTGACGTGGAAGTTTCTGCGCGCGTGGCCCACGAAGTATGAGTTCTCTATGCTGAACGCGCAGGGCAAAGATACGCTGCTTGAGACGCTCGAAGTCGCGTTTGAGCGATTGGAAATGGAGTGAGCGCACGTATCTTTGTGTGCGCGTCACCGGCATCTCGCCGGTGGGAAAAAACGCGAGCAGGGATAGGCGCGACCCGCAGGATGCGTGCGCCGCTATACTAAATTCATCGGCGTCGGATTCTTCGGATCCGTGTAATCGTAAAAACCGCGGCCTGATTTACGGCCGTACAATCCAGCCATCACCATCCGCTTCAAGAGCGGCGGCGACGAAAAACGCTTTTCCCGAAATTCGTCGAACATGATTTCGGAGATGTAATAGGTAGTGTCGAGTCCCACGAAATCTCCCAACGTCAGAGGTCCCATCGGATAACCGCAACCCAGTTTCATCGCGTTGTCGATGTCTACGATCGAAGCGACGCCCTCTTCCAAAGCGCGAATCGCGTCGAGCATGTACGGCACCAGCAAACGATTTACAATGAAGCCGGTGCGATCGCTTGTGCGCACGGGTGTTTTGCCAAGACTGGTGGCAAATGCCACCGCATCTTCGTAGACAGTCGCCTCCGTCAGGATGGTGCGGATGACTTCGACTAGTTTCATAATCGGCACGGGATTGAAAAAGTGCATGCCGATGAAGCGCTGCTGCCGTTGAGCGGAGGTCACCGACATCATCTGCGTAATCGACAGGGAAGAAGTGTTCGACGCGAAGATCGTTTCCGGTTTGCAGAGATCATCCAGTCGCAGGTAAGTCTCGCGCTTGGTATCGAGGTTCTCAACAATCGCTTCGATGATGATGTCACAGTCCGACAGGTCTTCGAATTTGGTGGTGCCACGAAGCCGGCCGCGAATTTGATCGGGCGATTCTTTGAGCGTGCGTTTTTCGGCAAACTTCGTCAGAGACTTCTCGATGCCGCCAAATCCTTTTGCGATCAAATCGTCAGATACTTCGCGCACGATCGTGTCATAACCGGCGGTCGCCGCGGTCTGCGCGATCCCTGAGCCCATCAGGCCGCATCCGAGCACGCCAATCTTTTTGATTTCCATGATGTCTCCTCAGACGTTACAGAACCGCGAACGGTAGTGAGCGGGTCAGGAATTCAGCCTTAAAAATCAAGCGAGTTCTCTTTTACCCGCTCGCTACCGCTCGCGGTTCTGTACCGTTTATTGATAATGCTTCCAAATAAAAAAGAACGATATCAAGACCAGCAGCAGCGCCGCGATCTGCGCGATGCGCCAGGCGATCGTTACGCCCACCGACTGACCCGGGCGTTTGTAACTCACGACGGCTGACAGCGCAGCGCCCGAAAGAAGTCCGCCCATGTGTGCGGCGTTATCGATGATGCCGCGTCCGAGAAAGCCAATCGCCAGATTCAACAAAATTACCGGCAACATACCGGTTCCGAATGCGCGCTTAAATCCTTCCGGCAATTCGCGTCGATATTTCAAACCAAAGACAAAGAGCACCCCGACCAATCCAAACAACGCGCCGGATGCGCCCGCCGAAGGTTCATCGGCGGATTTGATGAGAAAACTTCCGATCAGGCCTGGACGCGCGCCCGGAATCACTGTCAGGTAACTGGCGAGAACTCCGGCAACCCCGGTAGCGATCCAGAACACCACAAACTTTGCCGAGCCGTATAGTTTCTCGACCCACGGACCCAGCACCCAAAGACTGTACATATTGATCAAAAGGTGGGGCAGATTCACATGGATGAACACCGGCGCCACAAAACGCCACCACTCGTGATCAAAACGAATTGCGTAATTAGTCTTCGCGCCGAATGAAAGGAGGACGTGTTCGGGAAAGGCGCCCCACAAAGAGGTCGAGGACATCCCACTTGCTTCCCACATCAAGAGGAAAACAAAAAAGTTCGCGACGAGAAAGACAATCGTGAAAAGGTAGGGCCGCGAGAGGATTGCGCGCGCGTACCCAACGGCGTATCGCTCACGAAATGGGATCGCCTGAACGGTTGGTTGGAGCGGCGCGCCGCAAACGTGACACGCACTTTCGCCCGCGCCAATCAGGGCGCCACAGTTTCGGCAGATGCTCGGACGACCGGTATAGGTTGGTGGAGTGTCGGACAAGTTTGGAGTGCGGTGGCTTGACACCGCAAAGTGACGCAAAGAAAAGCGCCGTCAAGCCGGCGCACTCCAAATTTAGCTCAGTTCGCCCAACAGGCTAACCAAATCGTCGGCGTGTTCCTCTTCGACGGCGAGAATCCCTTCGATCATTCGTCGTGATGTCGGATCGTCGTTACCAAAGTAGCTCACCATCTCGCGATAACTGTCGATCGCGATGCGTTCCGCCACCAGATCCTCTTTGATCATTTCCGTCAGCGTGTCGCCTTCGACGTACTCAGCGTGACTGCGAGTCAGCAACCCTTCCGGATTGAAATTCGGCGCACCGCCCAGTTGCACGATGCGCGCGGCGATTTGATCGGCGTGCCCCTGCTCGTCGTTGGCATGCTCGAGAAACTCGGCCGCGACGCTGTCGGCGTGGATTCCGTTCGCCATGAAGTAGTGCCGCTTGTAACGCAGCACGCACACGAGTTCAGTCGCCAATGCTTCATTCAGCAGTTTGATGACGGTATCGCGATCGGCTGTGTAGCCCTCAGTCACTGCCCCATTTTCGATGTGTTTCCGGGCGCGCTCACGCAGCGTCTTAATGTCGGTCAGAAATGGTTTATTAGCCACAGTGGTGACTCCTTCTGTTTGAGTTGTATGAAATGGAAAACACGATATTACAAGTGGCGGTAACGCCGGGCAAGCGACAAACCCGCTTTTCCCGACTCTAATTATGTTTGCGACAAAAAAGTGATTTCGCTGCGCGATTATTCTGCCGCTACCTTGGCGGTGAGGATTACTTGCGTGGCCGCCCCAGCATCAGAGGTCACTTCAATCGGCGCCTGCCATTTCAAGGTCTTAATGCGGCAAACCCCGGTGTTGTCTTCGCGGCAGTAAACAAACGAGAAACTTGCGTTCACTTGTGCGGTGCCTTGGCCCGTAACGTGAAATGGAATTTGCACCGGCAGCTGCACGTTCTTTAGCGTCCCACTCGCATTGTTGGAATCTATTGAGATCAATTGCGAACCATCGCTTACCGAAACACTATACCGATGTGGTGCCGAGGGATTGAGATGGTAACCGGCCGGCAATTGCAGATTAAGCAGGATCGATCCATCGGCGCTTCCAATCTTCTGTAACGGCAATTTGATCTCTTCCTGATTGACCGCGGTTTCGGTGGTTGCTGGTTGATTGACCGGTGGCGGTTGTAGACCCTTGATTGCCAGGGTCTTTGTCTGTTTCGTTTTCAGATCAACTACACGAATCGCGTGATTGTTTGTGTCCGCTACGTAGAGTTTGTCACCCGCAAGCGTTAGTCCACCGGGCTCATAAAACGAAGGCGTGCCGCCGTCAGCTTGGCCCGGCTTGCCGGTTCCTGCGAATGATTTCACGGTTCGCGCCGCGGGATCGAGCAGTTTGATCTTGTGGTTGTAAGTGTCGGCAATCAGCAGCTTGTCGTTCCAGCGCGTCAGCCCGAGCGGATGCTGCAAGCGCACATCGTTGCCGTGGCCATCGCTATCGCCAAAATCAAACAGGTCACCTCCCACGAGTGTACGCACTTCGCCTGTCACCAGATCGATCGCGCGAATAATGTTCGCTTCTGCGTCTGAGACGAACAGAGATTTCCCGTCAGTGGCCAACGCCGACGGTTGCGCAAAGGCGGCTTCATCGCGGGCGCCGTCGATGCGCGCTTCGCGACCGGATCCCGCATAAGTCGAAATCTCCTTCTTATCCAGATCGAGCTGCCAAATCTGGTGCGGCCCGGCCATCGCTATGTAGAGCGTGCGCCCAACCAGTTGCAAATCCCACGGCGAATTCAAGGCGATTTTCATCGCCGGACCGGTCTCCCCATATTCGTGAGATTGCATTCCGGTTCCCGCGATTGTCTCGACTGTGCGCGCTTTCAAATCCAGCTGCCGGATTAGATGGTTTTCAGTATCGGCAACGTAAAGCTTGTCGCCGTCCAGCACCATGCCCTGGGGACGAAAGAAAGTCGCTTCCGCAAAAGGTCCGCTGGCCATTCCGTGCGGGCCATTGCCGATTACCTCAATCAAAGTTCCATCGAGCTTGGTGATGACGATCCGATTGTGATCTGAATCAGCAATGAACAGGCGGTCAGTTTTTTCATCCGCAATTACTTTGCCGGGAAACGCTAGCGGGAGATCGCCGACTTTCGCCTTTTCCAGCGCCAGCTTCAGCGGCGCCTCGTTCAATTCGCCGCGTTTGCGAAATTCTGCGATTGAATCTCCGATTGCTTTATCGAGTGCTTCGTATCCGCCTTCACCTGACAGTCGACCGATGACATAACCCGCCGGATCGATCAGGTAGCGCGTTGGCCAGGCATCGACGGCGTACGCGCGCCAAATATTAAAGTCAGCGTCGTTGACGATCGGATGCTCGATCTCGTAACGCAGGATAATGCGACGAATATTCTCAGTGTCTTTTTCGTTTTCGAATTTGGCCGAGTGCACGCCAATGACAACCAGCTCATTCGGATACTTCTTCTCGAGTCTCTTCAAATCAGGAATGATGTGCATGCAGTTGATGCAGCCATAGGTCCAAAAGTCCAGCAGCACAACTTTCCCTTTCAAAGCAGCGAGCGAGAGCGGCTTGTCTGTGTTCAGCCAACCTCGACCGCCCGACAATTCGGGGGCGCGAATGCGTGTACGTTCCTGTACCGGCATATCCAGACCTTTCTCAGCGACGAGGCCTTCGGTCTTTGATCTTACGCCTTTGTTAACCGCCACATGTGCGTACGCGAACATCAACGGCAAAACAAACAAAGAACAAAGACCGAAGGCCAAAGTCCTGACTGCACTGTGTCCTGGGTAGTTCATTTACGAATGCAGAACCTGATCCAATCTATCGACCGCTCTCCTTAGATGCGGAATCGTTATCGATCCGCCTACCACGAGGGCAACATTAAACGCATCCATGAACTGCTCGCGCGTGACGCCGACCGTCGCGCATTGTTTAATGTGATAGGTGATGCAGTCATCGCAACGCAAAACGATCGATGCGGTCAGTCCCATCAGCTCTTTGGTCTTCTTATCGAGTGCGCCGTCTTCGTAGGCCTGCGTATCGAGCGCGAAAAACCGTTTGATGCCGAGGTGGTCGCTGCCCAGCAGCTTCTCGTTCATGGCGGCGCGGTATTGATCGAACTCGTCCATGGAAAAGCGGTTCCTTTCAGGTTTTTCGCGACTGTACCACACGCGGAAATCTTTCCCGAATCGATTGGCCTTCGCCCACGCAAAATCATTGACCTCGTCTGCCGCGGCATGGTTTCATTTCACTATTGTCATTGTTCACTGCCGTCGATGATCGAACCGACCACGTCTGAAAGGCACGCGCCAGAATCGCCCGATTCATCAACCGAGGATGGCGCCGAACTGCACGATCTTCTGCCGTTCACTATCGGCGATCAGATCTTCGCGGTGTTCATGGATCAAATTGACGCCACGGCCGAGGCGCGTCCGCTCGCGCCGTTACCCAAAGCGCCGGCCGCCGTTGTCGGCGTGGTTTGTGTGCGCGGGCGCATGTTGACTGTGCTTGATGCAGCAGCAATTCTAAGCGGTGCGGAAAAACGTTGGACGCCCACGCTCCCGTTTGTGCTTGTTTTGCACGGGGACGACCAACTGGGACTGGTAGCCGAAACATGCCGTGAGACGATCACCATCTCTGCTGAAGACATCGAGGCGACTGACTCGTTCGATGAATCGAATGCCCCGGTAGCATTGGGCACCGTCACTTACGCCGGTGAAAGAATGGTAATTTTGGATGTCGTGCGGCTCTTTCGGCGTGCAGTCGAACGACGCGAGCGAAGGCGTCGGCGATTCTGAAAGTGCTGTTTTTCTGTGGCTTTTCGCGAAAGTTGTTGACCCTTTACGCTTCCGAGAGTTAGACTCCTGCCCAATTCAAACGCAATAGAAACTTGGACTTAGGCAATTTCTTTAGGCAGCAACACGGAGGAGGAAAACAAAAAGGACATGACGAGATTTACAAAAGTCTTTCAACTTCTAACAGTGGTTCTCGTGGTCGCCATTGTGAACGTCTATGTGATGGGCGCGCCCAAAGCTTCGACGGATCCGAAGAAAGCCGACACTCCGGCAATAACCGAAACGACGACCGATTTGGCGAGCACCGAGCGTGCTGCGGACACAAAGGTGTCGCCAGTGGCGGTGGCATCGGAAAAGGTCAAGCTCGCGCCGGGCTCGAAGGTAGACTTCAACCGCATCTTTGCGCGTACTGAGATCGCTTCGCGAGCCAGCACGAATCACAGTTTTCTAAACGCAAAGACGACGAGTCGTGACCTTTTCAAAGCCCCGCCGCGTACCGGCATGGCGCCGCAGGACAGCGACAGTGACAGTGGTGGTGGCGGTAGCAAGGGCGTATGGATCGCACTCGGCATAATTGCCGCAGTCGTGACCGTTGCGGTGATTGGTCTCAGGCATGATCGATCGAGCCAATCCGGATCGTCCGCGCCCGTCGTACCATAATCCAGGGTTTTGAGCGAATAGCGGCGGACGCCGATCTGTATCGGCAGTTCGTTGATCCAAGCGCGCGGGATCGCTTGCACTTGCGGGGCGTCCCGCGCATACTCTGCTAGTTAGTTCCTGCTCTCGCGCCTCGACGGCGAGGCGCCTGTCCGTGCTGCGAAGCGACGTGTTCGGCTGAAGAGAGAGTGAGGTTAGTTGTCAACGTTAGGAGCCGCTCTCGCGTTTAGTCAGAGCATCGGGACGTCGCCTTTCGCCGAAAAAAGTCAGTCATCCTGCCTTTGCTTTCAGTGATTGAGTTCCGCGCTTCCTTTTGCACCAAAGGACAAGGACAAGAAGAAGAAATGGCTACAAAACTTTACGTAGGAAATCTCCCCTTTCAAACAACCAGCGACGATTTGCGCGATCATTTTGCGAAGGCCGGCACGGTTGAATCGGCCCAGGTCGTCGAAGATCGGATGACGGGCCGCTCGCGAGGCTTCGGCTTCGTTGAGATGACTTCGCCGGAAGAAGCAGCGGCGGCTATCGAGCAGTTCAACGGCAAAGACTTCAACGGCCGTAATTTGACGGTCAATGAAGCCCGCCCGCGGACCGATCGGGGGGGTGGCGGCTACGGTGGCGGCGGCAACCGCGGTGGCTACGGCGGTGGCGGTGGTTATGGTGGCGGCGGTGGTGGTCGTGGCGGCCGAGACCGCGATCGCGATCGTCGTCCCAGTCGCAACGACCGCGAACCACGCTGGTAAGACAAGGTAAAAGGAAAAAGTAAAAAGGCAAAAGTACGGTTGGTGCGTTAGTATCGACTTGTATGATTTGCCTTTTTCTTTTGAACCAATTTTTGGGCTTTTGCTTTTGAACCGAAGCCGCGCCGCGCTTTTTTCCTTTTTCCTTTTGCCTTTTTATTTTTACCTTTTACTTTCTCGCTTCTGGCCTGATCTTCAAGGTGATGCGCTGACCGCCTCGCATTAGCTCAACTTCGTATTCCTCGCCGGCCTTCATTTCGCCAAGCGCGTACGTGTAATCGTAGACATTCTTCACGTCGCGGCCGGCCATTTTCACGATCTTATCACCGGCCTTGATGCCGGCTTTCGCCGCCGGCGAATCGTCGCGCACGCCATCCAGCAGCAAGCCATCGTTTGAATCGGCGTAATTCGGAATCGTGCCGAGATAAACGCGGAAACCCGTCGAGCGTCCCTGCGATTCACTCTTGGCCACTGTGTACATAGGTCGTTTGTCGTTCTTGTCGATGTCGCGAATGATGTTTGCGACAAACGAAATGATGCGCGCTTCGCCCGGGTAGTTGATCTTCTCCGCGGTGTCCGAAGGCTTGTGATAGTCGTTGTGCGTGCCTGTCCAGAAGAAGAGCACGGGGATTTGTTTCGAATAGAAGGACGAATGGTCGCTGGGACCGTAGCCGTCTTCGTTGAGTGTCAGCGCAAATGGCGAGGCGCTGCTGCCGCTCGAGTGATTGCCGGCGCTCGCCGGAATTGTCTGCGGCGCGGTAAGTGAATCTTGAGTGCGTTTGATTTCGTCTTTCCATTCCTGCGCCGTGCCGACCCCACCAATGCTCAATTTCTGATCCTTCAAACGCCCAATCATGTCCATATTGATCATCGCGACCGTATTCGCGAGCGGCACGACCGGATGATTGACATAGTAATTCGATCCAATCAGTCCTTCTTCTTCACCACTGAAGGCAATGAAGACAATCGTGCGGCGCGGCTTGGCACCTTGCGTGAACATGCGAGCCAGTTCGAGCACGCCGGCGGTTCCCGAAGCGTTGTCGTCAGCGCCGTGGTGTATCTCACCTTCGCGCGGCGCGAGACTCCCTTCGCCACCCAGCCCGAGATGATCGTAGTGCGCGCCGATGACAATCGCTTCGTTCTTCAACTTCGGATCGCTGCCGGGCAAAACGCCGACGACGTTGAATGAAGGGGATTCGATTCGATTGACTGTTACCGTCAAGCTTATCGAGAGTTCTTTGATCGGTTGTCGCAGTGGGCTACTCATCGCCGTGCGCGCATCAGCAGCCACTTGAAGAGCTGTTAATTCGGCATTCAGAATTCGCTTCGCCAATGCCCGCGAGATCGCTATAACCGGAATACCTGCTTCACCGGCATTGTCGTAGGTCAGTTGCGAGAGTCGATCATGTGGCAGGATATCTTCGTTGGCGATAATCAGTAGTGCTTTCGCACCGGCGGCACGGGCCGCGGCGGCTTTAAATCTGACCTGTCCGGCCTGAACGAATTGGCTGTGTGGGTTGTCGCCATCGGGGGTGCCGGCGAATACGATCGCCACGCGATCTTTCGTGTTCGACGCCGCATAGTCGTCGTACTTAAGCTCGGATGACGATATGCCGTACCCCGCGAAAACGGCCGCCGCCGCGGGCACCGATGCGTTCGACGAAAACCCCAGCGGTATCCAATCATCTCCTAAATGGGTACCAACGCCATCGACAGGATGTCCATTTAGCGCCAGCGCGTTTCCCTTTCCCAACTCCACTTTCGAAACATACGGAAACGGTTGCAGGTAACGCGCCCGATTTTCTCCGCGAGTGCGACCGGCGCCGCCCATTCCCGGCCGCAAACCCAGCATATTGAACTCGGCGGCGATGTAATGCGCCGCATCGTTCGCGCCCTGCGTGCCGGTGCGCCGTCCTTCGAGCGCATCGGACGCAAGATACATGACGATTTGTTGGATGTGGCTGACGCTGGGAGTTGCACTCTGTTGCTGGGCAAACGCGGCTGAGATAGCCAGCGAAAGAATTACGGCGAGTCTAAGAAATTTGCGAATCACGATTGCCTCTCTCTGAGAAATTAATTACGCCCTTTCAGGACTTGGATTCTTCTTCAACCCCATACCCAGGGCGATGCCCTGGGCTATCCTATTTCGCGCTTTCAGCGCGATATCACTCAACCCAATCAGCAATAAAAATATTTGTCTCGCCCGGCTTCGCCGCGTTGCGATTCGACGCAAACACAAGCTTCTTGCCATCCGGCGAAAACATGGGAAAACCATCGAAGGTGTTGTTGTAAGTGATGCGCTCCATTCCGGTGCCGTCGGTTTTGATCAAGTAGAGATCAAAGTCGCGTCCTTTCGCGTCGGCCACGTTCGACGAAAAAATAATGCGCTTGCCGTCAGGAAAGAAGTACGGCGCAAAGCTGGCCTTATTCAGATGCGTCACCTGCCGCTTGTTCGTTCCGTCGGCATTCATCACCCAAATCTCGAGCACCGTCGGGCGAATGAGATTTTGCTTCAGCAGCCCGACATAATCGGCTTTTTCTTTTTCGGTCTGCGGATGATACGCGCGATAGACAATCTGTTTTCCATCGTAAGACCAGAACGGTCCACCGTCATAACCCAGCTCATTTGTCAGCCGCTTCACGTTACGACCATTCGCATCCATCGTATATATGTCGAGGTCACCGTCCCGCTTTGAAGTGAAGACGAGTTTTCCCTGTCGATTGATGGTCGTCTCGGCATCGTAGCCGGGGGTTGTCGTCAGCCTCTTCAGATTCGATCCATCCGGATTCGCCGTGAAGATATCGAACGTGTCGTAAACCGCCCAGACATAGCCCTGTGAGAAATCGGGCCGTGGCGGACATTGTTTGCCGCCCAGATGCGTCGATGAATAGAGAATTTTTTTGTCGCCGGGCAGGAAGTACGAGCACGTCGTGCGGCCGTCGCCGGTTGAGACCATTTTCACCTCGGATCCGTCGATGTTCATCGTGTAGATCTGATCGCACTCGTGGCCTGCGCGTGTCGATTGAAAAATCAGTTTCTTGCCGTCCGCCGAGAAGTACGCTTCGGCATTTTCGCCGCCAAAGGTCAGTTGCTTTACATTGCGGAGATGCCTTTCCTGGGGGAGCGCGAGGTCGGAAGATTGAGTCCGGGCTCGATCAGTTGCACCACTGAGGACACAGAGAAAGCTAAAGAGGAAAACAGCAAATACGCCGATCTCTTTGTTTATCTGCTGTCTTCCTCTGTGTACTCTATGGTTGATAGTTCTAGCCATTCTGCTGCTCGAATTCCTTCATGAACTGAACCAGCGCCTCGCAACCTTCTTTCGGAAACGCATTGTAAATTGAAGCGCGAATGCCGCCGACGCTGCGATGGCCTTTCAGCCCGTCGAGACCTTGCGCAGTCGCTTCGCTCGCGAATTTCTTTTCGAGATCTTCAGAAGGCAAACGGAACGTCACGTTCATGAGTGATCGACAATCCGGATCCGCATGGCCGCGATAAAAATCAGTCGCGTCAATCGCGTCATAAATTAACTGAGCCTTTGCCTCATTCTCTGCCTGCATGCCGGCGACGCCGCCCTTGTCTTTCAGCCATTTGCAAACAAGATTCAAGATGTAAATGCCCCAGGTGTTCGGCGTGTTGTAAAGCGATCTGTTTTTTGCGTGCGTGTTGTAATCGAGCATCGTCGCCAAGCCCGGCCGCACGCGCGGCAGAAGATCTTCGCGCATGATAACGACAGTGACGCCGCTTGGTCCCATGTTCTTTTGCGCGCCCGCGTAAATCAATCCGTACTTCTCGACCGGAATCGGTTTCGAAAGAATGTTCGAAGACATGTCAGCCACCAGCGGGACGTCGCCGACCTCAGGCTCAGTCTTGAATTCGACGCCTTCGATCGTTTCGTTCGACGTCATGTGAACATAAGCCGCGCTCGGATTAAGGTGCAGCTCATCCTGATTCGGAATCCGCGTGAAACCGCCATCCGCCATGTTCGCGGCCGTGTCGACGTTCCCAAACAGTTTCGCTTCCTTGACCGCCTTCTTTCCCCAACTTCCTGTCACGATGTAATCCGCGCTGCCGTCGAGCGATAGAAAATTCATCGGCACCATGGTGAACTGCAAACTCGCCCCGCCTTGCAGAAACAGCACGGCGTAGTCTTTGGGAATGTCGAGCAGTTCGCGCAGGCCATTCTCAGCACCCTGAATGATTTCGTCGAACGTCTTCGAGCGATGGCTGATTTCCATCACGGACATCCCGACGCCAGGGAGCGACAGCATCTCGTCGCGCGCTTGCTCCAAAACCGGCACCGGAATAACCGCCGGGCCGGCGCTAAAGTTAAAAATTCGATCAGTCATAAATTCCTCTTAATCAGTTCCAACTGTCTTGACGGAGCTTATCGCGCCTCTGACTCTAACTGCTGCAGGCCAATGCCGCGAACACGATGAGTAGCCGAGCGATCGTTGAATTGACAGGACGTATTTTCAATCTTGGATTCATCGCTTTCCTAAGAAGTTCGGCGAGCAGACCGCTCCGCCAATCAGATTTCGATTGCCATGCGCGCGGCTATTTCATCGCGTGAATGCATCGTCTCGGCTTCGCGCGTTATGCGCGTCGGGTATTTCTCGTTCCAGCAGGCAACGCAAGCTTCATCAGGATTGAGGCCTGTCCCATTGAGCATGCCTTCGAGCGACAGGTAGCCAAGCGAATCGGCTTCGATGAAGTCACGGATGCCTTCGATTGAATAATTCGCGGCGATCAGTTGAGCTTTGTTTGGCGTGTCGACGCCGTAATAGCAAGGACTGATGGTCGGCGGACAGGAAATGCGGACGTGAATTTCTTTCGCGCCCGCTTCGCGCATCATGCGCACAATCTTTTTCGACGTCGTCCCGCGTACTATCGAATCGTCAATCAAAACGATACGTTTGTTCTCGATCAGATGACGCACCGGATTCAGCTTGATGCGCACCCCAAAGCTGCGAATCGATTGCTTCGGCTCGATGAAGGTGCGGCCGACGTAGTGATTGCGCACCAGTCCCAGACGAAACGGCAGACCACTCTCTGCCGAATAGCCGATTGCCGCCGCAACGCCTGAATCGGGAACCGGCACTACGATATCAGCGTCAGCCGGCTGCTCGATCGCCAGCCGTTGACCCATTTTGTGGCGCGAACGACTCACTGACTGTCCAAAAATGATCGAGTCAGGCCGCGAGAAATAGACGTGCTCGAAAATGCACATCGAGTGTTTTTCCGGCCGCAGCGGATGTGTCGATCGCAAGCCATCTTCGTTGATGACGATCATCTCGCCGGGCTCGACGTCACGCACGTACTTCGCATCGATCAAGTCAAAAGCGCAGGTCTCTGAAGCGATCACCCAGCAATCGTCCAAACGTCCGAGCGCCAGCGGCCGAAACCCGCGCGGATCCCGAATCGCGATCAACTCTTTCGGCGTCAGAAACAACATCGAGAAGGCACCTTCCGTTTCGCGCAGTACTTCGGGAATTGCTTCGGAGACGTTTGCGGCGCGCGAACGCGCGACTTCATGGAGGACAACTTCAGTGTCAGACGTCGAAGAAAAGATTGCGCCCTCGCGCTCCAGCTTCTTTCTCTCTTCGCCGGCGAACGGCAGGTTTCCGTTGTGGCAGATAGAGATTTGCCCGTGTTGACAGGTGACAACAAACGGCTGGCATTCGCGGATTGAAACTTCGCCGGCCGTCGAATAGCGCACGTGCCCGATCGCGCTGTGGCCTTTCAGTCGATCGAGCCGATCTTCGTCAAAGGCGTCGCGCACGTGGCCCATCGCGCGTTCGAAAACCAGTTGCGCGCCGTCGGACGACACGATGCCGCATGATTCCTGGCCGCGATGCTGCAACGCATACAGTCCCAGATAGGTCAGACGCGCGGCATCCGGATGGCCATAGATGCCGAACACGCCGCATTCTTCGCGCAGTTTGTCGTTCGAAATGGTGATCACGGAGTGTTGAGATTATCGCGCCTTCACGTGTCTTTCAACCCGGACTTGCCGACACGGGACAAACGAAATCGTTTGGAGTTATAACTATCGCGTACTGCTCAGTCCGATTCGGAGGAATCAGATGAACCAAAAGCGGCAACTGTGGCTTGGCCCAATTGTCCTCGGCGCCCTCTGCTTGTTTGCAATCGCGGGCCTGGCGCTTCGCTTCGCACCAACGAATGTATCTGCGTCGGCCGGCGACGCGCCTACGACCTTCAATGCCAAGTGCGTCAAGTGTCACGGCCGCGATGGGCGCGGAAAGACTACGCAAGGCAGGCGCACGCACGCGCGTGACATGACAGATGCGAATTGGCAGAACGATGTGACGGACGAGCGCTTGTTCAACTCAATCACGAACGGACGTGGCAAAATGCCCTCGTTCAAGAAGTCTTTGAACGAAAATCAGATCGACGAACTGGTGAATTACGTGCGGCGGCTCCGACGATGAAAGGCGAAGAAGAACCGGTAGCGTCCTCAAGTTTTCTTTTGCTGGTTGCGCGCATTTTGCTGGCGATCGCACTGCTCGGTGGACTTTTCTTTGCCGGTTATCGGATCTACGAGCATCTGCCGGCTGATTCATCGAGCATAACCAGTGAATACAACGCGCCGCTGTCAGGAACTCGAGTCGTGGTGCGCAACACGATTCGCAACGCCACGCTGCATTCGCCGGTCGAGTTGTATCACTTCGACTTACCGGCCGCGCGCCGTGAGTTCGATGAATCGCCGCGTCTGGCGAAGCAGTTTGACGACTTCCTGTCGAGACGCATGCACGACGTAGTACCGGTGAAGGCTCAAGTGACAAATGATGGGATCGCGTCCACCTTGCTGAGTCGGGGTGATTGGTGGTTGCGGGCAATTGCACAACTCGACACGGGTGAAGAGATTGAATGGCGTTTGCCACTAATTGTCCGCAATCGAGATCAGTCAATCGAGTTGTCGTTCGAAAATTCTTACGAGCGAACGAAGAAGTTCTAAAGGAGCTGAACTTTGTACTTTGATCTTGGTACTTTGAATTCACCTCAAAGTACCAAATACTAAGCACAAAGCACGAAATGTTGGCGCTTCGCTACCAAGACAGCTCTCTTTCAGTCACCGACGTCCCCAAGCCCGTCGCTAACGGCGAAGCATTGGTGCGCGTGACGCTGTCCGGCATCTGCAACACCGATCTCGAAATCGCCCGCGGCTATGCCGGATTCGCCGGAACGATCGGTCATGAATTTGTGGGTGTGATCGAAGAAGTGTCCCGCGGAGCGCAGGCATCGCTGCCTGCCGGTCGTCACCGGCATCCTGCCGGTCTGACGCCAGGTATCCGCGTCGTGGGTGAGATTAACGCAGGCTGTGGCGCCTGCGATCTATGTCGCGCGGGTGATGCACGTCATTGCCGGAATCGAACTGTGCTCGGCATTGTTGGTCGCGACGGGGCGCATGCAGAGTTTCTAAGACTTCCGCTCACCAATTTGCTGCCGGTACCTGACGAAGTCAGCGATGAGCGAGCTGTCTTCACTGAGCCACTGGCGGCGGCGTGTGGCATTCTCGAACGCGTTGCGATCAGCGAAGACAGTCGCGTCGCGGTAATCGGCGACGGCAAGCTTGGATTGCTTTGCGCTCAAGTCATTGACACGACGGGCGCGAAGGTGACCTTGATTGGCAAGCACGAGAACAAATTACGAATCGCTGCGCGACGTGGGATCGAGACGATCACCGTGAACGAAGCTTTGAAGCGAGCGTCGCAATTCGATGTGACCGTCGAAGCATCCGGCTCAGCTTCCGGTTTTGCGCTCGCCCAGCAGTTGCTTCATCCACGCGGCATTCTCGTTTTGAAATCAACCTTTCACGGGAAGACAGAAATCGACGCTGCGCCTTTGGTAGTTAATGAGATCAGTGTCGTCGGCTCGCGTTGTGGTCGTTTCGCACCCGCTCTCGAACTACTCAAAACCGGAGCCGTCGACGTCGAAAGCCTCATTGATCGACAGTTCCCTTTAGTCGCCGGAGTCCAAGCCATGGATGAGGCGGGCAAGGCTGGCGTTTTGAAGATCTTGTTAAGACCTTGAACCGCAACTGTTTCGACGAAGCATCAAGCCCGAGTCGGGTGATGGTCCTCAATAACTAGAATCGCCGTGCCTGATCACGGTTGAAGCTAAACACAACCGCCTGGTGAATTCATTGACTACGCAAAGCGGCGAAAATAGAATGCGCCGCGAAAGTCAGACCAGGCGGTAATCGGGCTCTTGCGCCGCAAAGATGGACGACACCTTTGCACTAATCATCGCGTTGGTGCTGCTCGCGTTATTGGTCGGCGGAATCATTCTTCCGATCGTCGCGCTCGTTGTTTCCATCCGCACGCGAAACAAACTCAATCAACAGCTTTCGCGTTCGCAAGGTTCGCCGCCACCGCTGGCGCCTTCTGAGAGTCAGGGACTTTCTCAGATTCTTCAGGAGTTGACCGCGCGCGTAGCGCGACTGGAATCGGCGCTCTCGCAGAAATCAACAGTCGCACCACTCGAAGCGGCGAAACCTGAAGTTGGTGGGCAATCAAAACCGACAAGTTCTCCACCGCCGCCTGCTGTTCCGCCGCCGCGCACGTTCAAACCTCCTTCACAGCCCGTTTCGCCGTCACCGTTACCGACGACAAAACCGACTCGAACGCTCAATGCGCAGGAGTTGGAATCGATCATCGGCCGCCGTTGGTTGGGTTGGGCGGCAGTCGCGTTGATTCTGTTTGCGACGGCGTTCTTTCTGAAGTACGCATTCGACAATCGTTGGATTGGCGAACTTGGCCGGGTCGCAATCGGTGTCACCGCCGGCGTGACGTTGGCCGCGCTGGGCTATCGCTATCACAAACGCAAATGGCGAGTGTTCTCGCAAATTTTGACGGCCGGCGGCGTTGTTTTGCTCTATCTGTCGGCGTATGCGTCGTTCGGTTATTACCACCTCGCGACGCAGAAAGCAGCGTTCTTCTACCTCGCGATTTTGATCGCAGAAGCCGCCGGATTAGCGCTGCTCTATGATGCGCCGGCGATCGCGGTGATGGCCCTCATCGGTGGCTTCCTGAATCCAATTCTGCTGCGCGCAGATCGAGATCAATATCGATCGCTGTTTGGCTACATCTTTGCGCTCGACGTGGGCACGCTCGCGTTGTTGAAGCAGTGGCCGGGTTTAAGTTCCCTGGCGTTCTTCGGAACTCATCTGCTGTTCTGGCTGTGGTACGGCGACAATTACCACCCGCGGAAGCTGTTTGCCGTAATGATTTTCCAGGCAGCAGTGTTCTTCGCATTTCTGCTGGCCCATCTCGCTCGTCGATTTCTTCGAAAGGAACAAGTTCCGTTCGACGACCTCTCTGCTTTCGCGAGCAACCCCTTGAAATTCGTTTCGACTTTCGAGGATTTTTCTCTGCTGCTGGTCAATCCGTACGTGTTTTTCGCGACGTCTTACTTTCTCTTAAACGGGAACCACCACGAGTGGATGGGTGTGTTTGCGATCGGGATGGCGCTCGTGTATGCGGGCGTGGCAAAGCTGCTGCTCGATCGCCGCGCCACGACGCGCGCGGAAATGCTTTTGCTGATCGGCGTCGCGCTGACCTTCGTGACGCTCGCTATTCCCATTCAACTTAAATCAAATTGGATCACCATCGCATGGGCGGTCGAGGGCCTCGCAATTCTTTGGACCGGCATTGAAATGAAATCGCAGCGCCTGCGTGGGATTGCGCACGGGCTGTTTGGATTGGCAATTCTAAAACTGGCGTTGTGGGACACGCCCTGGAGCTATCGCGCAGCGTTTACGCCCGTCGTGAACAAATATTTTCTTTCGTCATTGTTCGTGATCGTGTGCTTGTGCGCCGCAGCGTGGCTTTACGAAAAGCTTGGCGAGCGCATGCACATCGCGGCTCGAGCTTTTCAAATCGTTCTTCTGGTCGTCGCTTTGCTAACGCTTTGGTTTCTCTTGACTGTTGAGACGTATACGTATTTTGCGACGCGTGCGGCGCTGCAAAAGACGGCAGAGGGGTATCAGCACGAGCATTGGCTTGGACAGATGGCGCTCTCTGTCTTGTGGTCGATCTACGCAGCCGTGCTGGCCGCGGTTGGCTTCGTCCGTCGCTTGCCGGCGATTCGCTGGGCCGCGCTGTCGTTGTTCGCTCTGACGGTCGTTAAAGTGATGCTCGTCGACATCGCGGTATTGCAGCAACTCTATCGCATCATCGCGTTTCTCGTGTTGGGGTTGCTGTTGCTGATGGTGACGTGGGGATATCACAGGGCGTTTTATTCGAAGGAGTCGTCAACATGAAAAGGCCTCTCGCGATTCTGTTATTAGCTTTGGCCGCATCAGCATTCGCAACCGTTGCAGCACTCAGCGACAGCGCATTGTCCGCCTGGCCGTTTGTTGCTGAGGTGGCTCTTACACCTGCGAAGAGCGGACTGTATGAATTCGGCGTGCCGCTGCAAGTGATGGACAAAGCGCGTGACGACTTGGCGGACCTGCGACTCTCTGACGCTGCGGGACGCGAAATTCCGTACGCCGTACGAGTGCAGCGTGAGGTTGATGACGCACAGCCAATTGCCGGCCGCATATTCAATCAGGCTGCCGTCGGAAATACCAGCGAGGCCTCAGTGGATTTAGGTGAATCCCCGGGTGAACACAACGAAGTGGAGATCGAAACTGCCGGCACTAATTTTCGCCGTACGGCGACAGTCGAAGGCAGCGACACCGGCGCCGATTGGAAGGTCCTAAAAACCGGCGAAGTAATTTTCAGCTTCACCTCCATCAATCACACCGCCCAGTCCGGTCGCGTCAGTTATCCGACCAGCAGGTACCGCTTTCTGCGCGCGCGTGTTGGCCCGGACGAACGCGTCGACAAAGAGCCACCCGCGATTACCAGTGTGCGAGTGTGGTTGGCTCAACGCGAGAAGGGTGCGGCAGTCACCTGGCAGGTCGCCGTCCCTTCGTATCAGTTGCAGCGACACGACGGCGCGCCGGCTTCTTCATGGACAATTGATCTGGGTGGCAAAGTACCTGTCGATCATCTGCTGCTCATGACGGACGACCAATCGTTCTCACGACCTTTTCACGTCGAGGCTGTCGATGATCCGCAAAACCCTCGCGTCGTTGCATCCGGTGAGCTGGCGAAATCCGTCGGCGACAGGAATCAAGTAACCACAATCGTCTTCGATAACGAAGAGCACGCGCGCAAGCTGCGGCTAATCACCGACGACTACAACAATCCGCCACTTTCAATCAGTTCGATCCAGGCGAGCGCACCGCTTCGCGAACTCTATTTCGAATTGAAAGAGCCCGCGCAGCAGCCTTTGAAACTCTATTTTGGCAATGCGAACGCGGAAGCGCCGCACTATGACTTTGAGAAAGAACTGTCGGCCAAGCTGAAAGTGCCCGGCACGTCGGCTGCAATCGGCTCTTTTGTCGCGAATCCCAATTATAGTCCGCCGCCCTTGCCGTTCACCGAGCGCCTGCCCTGGTTGATTTACCTCGTCTTGACGATTTCAAGCGTCGCCCTCGCACTAGTCCTGTTCAGCCTCGCCCGGGCGACCATGCGAAACACACCCGACCAGCAGGCTTCAGAGCAGCGCTGATCCGAGATGCGTGTTTGCTCAATTACTCGCCAACACGGTTAAGTCTTTATTGACAGAATCGCTGGCCGGCAGTATCTTCTCGGCCACGTTTACCGAACTCTTAGGCGGCCCCACAAATCGTTAGCCGTCGCGTGACAAGTTCGGACGGATTTACGGAAAAAGAAAAATTCGTTGCGCACCCCCCTTTGCGCTCCTTCTCTAACTTGTCAATAGACCAAAGGAGGTCCAAATGAGACCAATCATGTTCCCTCGTATCTTCGTGCGTTCGTCTAAGCGTCGCCAAATTCGTTGGCTGACATTTTTCATGATCCTGGCCACTGCCGCGCTTGTGGCGGTGGTTGCCGCATCGGCTTGCACGTTTATTTTGAAATGGGGCACGGCCGGTTCGGAGAACGGCCAGTTCTTAACGCCAAGAGGAATTGCTGTCGATCCTACCGGTAACGTTTACGTCGCGGATGCTTCAGGCGATACGCGTGGTCAAATTCAAAAATTCGACGCGAACGGTAACTTCGTCGCCAGGATCGGACAGAATAACGGTACGGCACAAGGATTTATCAGCGCTTACCGAATCACCACCGATTCGAGCGGAAACATTTATGCAACGGACGGCGCGGTCGAGTCAGCGACGAATGTTGTGAAAAAGTTTAACTCAAGTGGAGTATTTCAGTTTGCTTTTGGTGCCACTGTAAGTAGCGGCGGACAGTTCCAGATGGCCGCCGGCATAGCTGTCGACTCATCAGGCAATATTTACGTGGCGGACGCAGTTGCTAATGTCATCAGGAAGTTTTCATCCACCGGTACGCCCAGCGGCACGATCGGTTCAGGTGGAAGCGGCGACGGCCAGTTCAGCGCCCCCGTCGGCATAGCGATCGATTCGGCTAATAATCTTTATGTGGCCGATAGCGGCAACAATCGAATCCAGAAGTTCGACAGTGCCGGGACGTTCGCTACCAAATGGGGAACAATGGGCACCGGGAATGGTGAGTTCAATGCACCTCAAGGCGTTGCCGTGGATAGTGCCGGAACAGTTTACGTCGCTGACACCGGCAATAATCGGGTGCAACTATTCTCGAATGCAGGAACCTTCATCGAAGTCTGCGGAAGTGCTGGTAGCGGGGACGGTCAATTCGCGGGCTCCGCGGATGTTGCGTCCAATACTGCCGGCACGTTCTTTTATGTCGTGGACCGGGACAACTTCCGCATTCAAAAATTCAGCACCGCGGCCGCCTCGCCTACGGCTAACGCCGGCGCAGATCAAACCGTTGAGTGTGCAGGTGCAACGACATCGGTAAATCTTGATGGCTCGGCGTCCACCGCGGGGAGCGGAACGATTAACTCTTACTCATGGGCCGAAGGAGCCACGTCGCTTGGCACAGGTGCAATGCTGACCGTTAATCTGCCAACCGGGACACACACCATCACTCTTACTGTGACGGACACCGGTGGTGGATCCGATACCGACGATGTTGTGATCACCGTGCAGGACACGTTAGCGCCAGAGATCACCTGTCCAGCTGATGTGGTAGTAACTCTGCCAATGAACTCGACTGCGACGTCGATGGTAGTCAACTATCCAAATGTAACTGCGACGGATAGCTGCTCATCCAGCGTCACGGTGAACAGCACGCCAGCATCAGGCTCAGTGTTCCCAGTTGGAACTACTACCGTCAACGCAACTGCTAATGATGGAAATGGACATACGTCCACGTGCAGCTTCACTGTCACCGTGCAATACAACTTTGCCGGGTTCTTCCCGCCAGTGGCTAACCTCCCGGCGCTGAATGTGGTTCAAGCCGGACGGGGTATTCCTGTGAAGTTCAGTTTGAGTGGTAATAAAGGACTGGGAATTTTCGCAGCGGGGTCACCCTCCTCGGGGCCAATCGCGTGCAATTCCAGCGATCCGGCAATGGATTTGGTGGGGACGGTGACCGCAGGCGGCAGCAGTCTCAGCTATGATCCCACCGCCGACCAATACATCTACACCTGGAAAACGCAGGCCGATTGGGCCGGGACATGCCGGCAACTTGTGGTGCAGTTAAACGACGGTACCATTCACCGCGCAAACTTCAAGTTCAAGTAACTTTGAGTTATGCGGTTGCCTCTTAAAAGGCCTCGCGAGAGATCGCGAGGCCTTTGCTTTGGGCGAAACCGTACTGCTCACTGCTCACTGCTCACTGCTTGGCTGCTCACTGCCTCCTGCTTCCTGTTCTTTGGTGCCATTGAAGTAGGCTCAAGGTCGCTCTACGATTAAGACGGGAGCCAATTCGAGATACCGCACTGATGCGCACAACTCTCGCAAGTTACCTCGACGATTTTCTGTCACGCGATAATGAGATTGCGTTCGCGCACACGCACGGACTTAGAGTCAAACGATGGTCATACAGTCAGATTGCAAAGACTGCCTTCCGCCTTGCCCGGGAACTGGAAGCACGAAGGATCGCAAAAGGCGATCGCGTTCTGCTTTGGGCCAGGAACAATCCCGAGTGGGTTTCAGCCTTCTTTGGATGTCTGCTTCGCGGGGTGATCGTCGTACCTCTCGATCGTCAGAGTGAGCCTGGATTCGTTAAACGAGTCCAAGAGCAGGTTGAAGCAAAGCTTGCGCTCTGTGACACGGCCACTTCTGCCCTGGTCGAAAAACCTCTGCCGGTTATCGAGCTTGACGAACTAACCTCGCAGATTGCGCATCATTCATCCAACCCCTATTCCACAACTGACATCAGCTATGACGATACCGTAGAGATCGTCTTTACCTCCGGAACCACCGCGGAGCCTAAAGGCGTTCGTATTACGCACCGTAATCTTATGGCGAATTTGTCGCCAATCGAGCGCGAGATTAAGAGCTATCTGAAATGGGAGCGCCCGTTTCATCCCGTTCGTTTTCTCAATCTTCTGCCGCTGGACCATGTCTTCGGACAATTCATGGGCATCTTTGTGCCGCAACTGCTCGGTGGCGAAGTTTTCTTTCAAGAGTCTCTGAGCCCATCACAGATCATCGGAACGGTCAGACGCGAGCGCATCTCAGTGGTCATCGCTGTCCCGCGCATTCTCGACGCGCTGCGAGAGAAAATCGAAAGTGACTATGAAGCGCGCGGAAAACTCCCGGCACTTCGCGGCGCGATTACTTCCGCGGCGGGCCGAAATTTTCTGCGGCGCTGGTGGACGTTTCGCACGATTCATAGCCTGTTCGGCTGGAAGTTTTGGGCCTTCGTCTCAGGCGGCGCATCGCTCAATCCTGATACCGAGGAGTTCTGGCAACGGCTAGGATTCGCCGTGATTCAGGGTTACGGCATGACCGAGACGGCGGCGCTTGTCAGCGTCAACCACCCATTCAAGCAGGGGCGCGGCTCCATCGGCAAAGTACTGCGTGGTCAGGAAGTGAAACTGGCCGAAGACGGAGAGATTCTGGTGCGGGGAGAGAACGTTTCATCCGGATATTGGAGGGAAGACGGGCCATCGAGAGCAGCAAAGAATGGCTGGTTTCCCACCGGTGATGTGGGCGAGATTGGCGAGGAAGGCAGACTGTTTTTCAAAGGTCGAAAAAAAGAGAGCATTGTCACTGCAGCCGGCTTGAACATTTACCCGGCGGACCTTGAACTCGTGATGGGCCGGGAGGCTTCGATAAAAGCGGGTGTGGTCATAGAATTCGAAGGCCCTCACGGACCGGAGCCACTCGCTGTTTTGATACTGCGCGATAAAGGCGCAAACGCGGAAGCTGCGATCAGCCGGGTTAATGAATTATTGGCGCCCCACCAGCAAATCCGTCGCTGGTTTATTTGGCCAGGCGAAGATTTTCCTCGTACCGCAACGCACAAAGTCCGCAAGCAAGTTGTCGGAGGATTCGTGAGAGCCGAGTTAGCCCGAGCGGCTAAGATCTCTGACCCTGGCGCTGCTTCTGCAATCTGTCACTCGAATGACCTCGTTGAGATCATCGCGCGCATCAGCAAGGACGTATCAGCAACATTTGATCCGTCTGCAAAGCTCGGAGCGGATCTAAAACTTGATTCGCTCGGCCGGGTCGAGTTGTTGAGCGCGATCGAGGATCGCTATCAGCTGGAGATCGACGAAGCTGCTTTCACAGATGCAACCACGCTAGCCGAGGTTGAAACGCTGATTCGGGCGGGCGGGCACGAAGAAAAGTCGCCATATCCATATCCAAAATGGCAACGAAGTTGGCCCTTGAATTGGCTGCGAATTGTCCTGCTTTACCTGATTGTCTTGCCGGTCACGCGCGTCATGGGTTCGCCCGGAATCAGGGGCAAGGAACACTTGCGCAACGTTCGTGGGCCGTTAGTGTTCATCTGCAACCACGTAACGATTGCGGATCATGCGTTCGTCCTGTTGGCGCTTCCGCGAAGATTCCGAACCAGAATGGCTATCGCCATGGATGGAGAGCAGCTGCGAGAATGGCGTCATCCCGCAGCAGGAACGAGCGTGTTAACTCGCCTGCTCCTTCTTCTTAAGTATGTTTCCGTCGTTTTTTTCTTCAATGTCTTTGCGATGCCGCAAAAGAGCGGCTTTCGACGGAGCTTCATGTTTGCTGGTGAAGCGATGGATCATGGATTTAGTCTTATGGTATTTCCGGAAGGGCGACGCACGAAGCATGGAGCTCTGAATCCCTTCATGCCTGGCACGGGTTTGTTAATTCAGAAACTGGATGCGCCAGTGGTCCCGATGCGCATTAACGGATTGTGGGAACTGAAAGTAGCAAGCAGACACTTTGCCTGGCCGGGTGAGGTCTCTGTGATCATCGGCCAGCCAGTGAATTACTCGCCCCAGCAGGACCCGCAAGCAATTGCCGCGGATTTGGCTGAGCGTGTAAGAGGATTAGACCGCTGAAAAAATCAGGGCCTGGGCAGAGGCGCAAGGCTTTGGACCAATGCAAGCGAAGTACTCGATATTAGTCTTTTTGTTTCTGCTCTCCTCGTTTCCGTTCGTCAGCGCTCTGGCGCAATCAGAAGACGACAAGAAGAGAACACCTGCTGTTAATCCGCAGCTCGAGCTGCTACAAGAAGGCTCTGAAGCTATTTTCAATCTTGAGTATGGCATTGCGCGGCAAAGGTTCAAGGAAATGGGCCGGTTGTATCCGGACGATCCAACCGCGCCAGAGATGCTGGCCACGACACTCTGGCTTGAGGCGTTGAATGAAGCACGCCGTTTGCAGTCGGCCATCTACAGCACGCAGTCGTTCTATGCAGGGCCGGAAGACAAACCTGATCCGAGCCTGGTCCGGGATTTTCGAGATCTCACACGCCAGGCAACGCAACTTGCAAAGGCTCGATTGCAACGCAATCCTCGCGATCCGCAGACTCTCTATGTGCTCGGCGCTATCGAATCGTTGAGAGCCGCATTCGCAGCAACGGTGGAGCGCCGATTCATGGCCGCCTTGCGTGCAGGCTCAGACAGTATCGACACTGAGCGTGACGTGATAAAGCTGGATCCGAACTTCCATGATGCCGAGTTAACCATCGGGATGTACGACTACATTGTTGGCACGCTGCCACTGCCAATAAGAATGCTGGCAAGCATAGGCGGACTACGTGGCTCCAAGAGGCGCGGAATTCAGACGCTCGAGCGGGTCGCGAAGGAGGGTCAGGAAGCGCGCGACGATGCCAAGGTCCTGCTCATCGCTATATACAAAAAGGAGAAGCGTTTCCCGGAGGCGTTGGCGCTGTCGCGAGAGCTGCATGAGAGGTACCCACGCAACTATCTTTTCAGTTTGGAAACTGCGGACAGTCTCGCTTCACAGGCAGCGACTGAGCGGCAGACGAGCAAGACTAAGGACGTGGCGGCGATGGAGAGCGAAGCCGTGAGCACTTTCGAGACGATGCTACACGAGCGCCCGGCGCCAGGCGCCGTCCCGCGGGCTCAAGACCTGATCCACGTTCGCTATGGTGAGGCGCTTCTGCAGATGGGCCAGGCCGAGCGCGCCGCCAGAGAGTTTCTGGCAGCAACAACTGTCAAGGAGGCAGACTCTGGCACGGTCTCAAGGGCCCATCTCCGGGCGGCTCAAGCTTTCGATCTTGCGGGCAAGCGGACCGAGGCGTTGGCCGAATATCGCGTCGTGCTTTCGCGTCCAAATATCTACGATTTGCACGATCAGGCACACCGCGGGCAAAAGGATCCTTATCGAAAGAATTAATGACTCAAGGCTTCCGAGACTGAAATACGTAGTTCCAGGGACTTGCTCAGTCACACGCAATGCGGATGACCAGCGTCTACACGCAGCAGACGCCCGTTAATCTGTGTCATGCGGTTAATTCTCTGACCAACACTAGGGTTGGTAAGGTCGTGAGGTTTAAAAGGAAGAAGCCCGCTGGACACAGTAGACAACTGATGTTCGCGCCTCAGCGCTCAATGCGGGAGGACGCCCGCCCGCCAATCGCGCAATCGTGAGGTTCTGCATCCAACAGCACCCGCAACGCAAAGACGTGAACGATAAGACAACCTCCGCACGAAACAATCGGCAATCGACAATTAAAAATCGGCAATGGCTTTGGTGCCCCCGCAGGGATTCGAACCCCGAACCAACAGATTATGAGTCTGCTGCTCTAACCGTTGAGCTACAGGGGCACATCGCTAATGCTGTTGAGCATTCTACTGTGGCAGGACTCGTGGGTGAAGCGGCCGTCAGTTTTTCCGGGCTGGGTTATTTCGCCGGCTTGTCGGACTTCTTGAGCGAAGACTTGCCGTTTGGTTTCTTCGATTTTTCCAGCAGCCGCGCAATCGTGTTTAGCAATTCAGCCGGCTCGACTGGTTTCGAAATGTGCGCGTTGAAGCCCGCGTCAAGCGCCATGCGCGTGTCCTTCTGCGAAACGTAGCCGCTCAAGGCGATCGCCGGAACCTCGGTCATGTTCGGAAGCTGCCGCAGCGCTTTCATCATTTCAAACCCATCCATATGCGGCATGCCGATATCCGAAAGGATCAAATCAATCGAGTTCGCCGGCGCAATCTGAAGTGCCTCCTGAGCCGACTGACAAGTCGTCACGCGAAAGCCTTTTGTCTTGAAAGTCGATTGCAGAAGCTCGAGCGTGTCTTCGTCGTCTTCCACGATCAGAATGTGCGCCAGAGAAGGTTTGGTTTCGGTTGTCGCACTTGCATCCTGACCCGCCGCGGCTGGCATCGTGAGTTTTCGGCGAGGCAGTCGAACAGTGAAGCGGCTGCCGTGGCCAACGCCAGCGCTTTCTGCCTCGATCACCCCGTGATGCGCTTCAGTGAAACTCTTAACTAGCGCGAGACCGAGACCGAGCCCGCCGTGGGCGCGCGTCTTCGAGCCATCGGCCTGCACAAATTTTTCGAAGACCCGCGGGAGAAACTCAGGCGTAATGCCACAGCCCTTGTCTTCAAAGGTGAGGAGCGCTTCTTCGCCTTCAGTCGCACAGGTGACGTGTACGCTGCCGCCGGCGGATGAGAACTTGATCGCGTTGTGCAAAAGGTTTCCGAAGATCTGACCCAGGCGCGTCGAATCGCCCGTCACGATTTCATCATTCCAATCGCGGAACGTGAGTTCAAGGTGCACGTCACGCGATTCTGCGAAAGGTCGCGCAGTTTCGATGGCTTCGCTGACTACGCGCGTGAGGTGCACGGGCAATTCTTCCATGCGCATCTTGCCGCTCAAAATCGCGGTCATGTCGAGCAGGTCATTGATCAGCCGTTTCAAGGCGTGCGCATTTTTTTCGATCACCCCCAGGCCATGATCAATCTCTTTCGGCGGTAGCATGCCCGTGCGCACCATGTGCACCCACCCAATCACCGGCGTCAAAGGCGTGCGCAACTCGTGAGAAAGCGTCGTCAGGAATTCGTCCTTCGCGCGATTGGCCGCTTCTGCTTCCTTGCGCGCGGCACGTTCTTCTTCAAACAGACGGGCGTTGTCGATGGCGAGTGCCACACGGAATGCAACTAACTGAAGCAATCGCGTATCGTCCGGAGTAAACGGTCGCGGCGAGCGCCGGCCGACATGAATCACTCCGAGCACTCGGCCTTCGACCAAGAGCGGCACGCCCAGAAGCGTCTTCACACCATGTTCCCGAAGGAACGGGGTGTAGAGTTCGGCACTTTCAATGTCGTCAATCACGAGCGGTGCCTTTTGTTCAGCGATGCGTCCCGCGAACCCCGCGCCCACGGGAACATGAATGTGCAGGTCGAGGTCGAGGCCTTTTGTGGCCCACGCCACGAGGGTGTTGCCTTCTTCAAGGAGGAGGATCGTGACGGTGTCAACATCCATCGCATCGCGCACGCGATCGAGTAACTCTGCGAGCAGCTTATCGAGTGACAGATGCGACAACGCTACTTCGGTCACCGTCTGCACCTGGCGCATGCGATTCATGGCGGTCTCAAGTTCCAGCCGCGCCCTTTGCTCGCGCGCGAATAATTCAGCATGTTCCTGCTGCGCCCGTTTGCGCTCGATAAATTGTCCGATCTGGTTGCCGATCGCAGTCATCACTGCAAGCAGTGATTCATCGGGTATTTGTGCTTCCCGGGCAAAAAACTCCATTACCGCTGATACGTCTTCACCGAGCTTGATCGGAAAACCAAGTGCCGATTGCAGGTCGGATTTCGCCGCCGCCTCGCTGCGAGGGAACGTTTCTTGCGCATAGTCGGTTATCCACTCGGACGTGCCCGAGGCCCAGATGTGGCCGGGAAATCCCGCGCCGCGTACGAAATGACGATTGCGACTCGCGGTTTCAAATTCCGATCGGTCGTCGGAATCGCTGTAAGTCGCAATCCAGCGCAACAGCTCAGCATCACGATCAACTACCCACATTTGTCCAAGATTCCAACCGAGGCTTTCACAGATTGCGCGCAAGAGTCTTGGCGCAGTTGCTTCCAACGACTCGGACTCGGCGAGAATTCGCGCTGCCTGGTATTGGACAGTCAAGCGTCTCTCAAGCCGTTTGCGATCCGTGCTGTCGCGCACAATGCCTGTAAAGAAGTGCTGTTCGTTCTCTATAAATTCACCGAAAGAGATTTCCAGCGAAAGATGACGGCCGTCCTTGTGAACGCCAGGCAGTTCAACGCCGTTCCAGGAAATATGCCGCTGTCCGCTGGCGAGATAGCGTTGCAAACCAGCGCGATGCACCTCGCGCAAATAGTCGGGCATCAGCATCGTCAGCGATTGGCCGATTAGTTCGTCGCGCGAATAGCCGAAGATTTGTTCTGTTGCTCGATTGGCAAAAAGGATGGTGCTGCTGTGATCGATCGTGATGATTGCGTCGGACGCAGTCTCTGCAATGACGCGCGAAAATTCATCGAGCCCGCTGAGTTGTTGGTTTGGCGTCATAAGCAGAGTCTTGAGCGAAAGCTAATCCTTTTCTTTCACGCGCGTCAATTTGTTATTGCGTTGCCGGGCCAGGAACCCCGGAGGGTTACAGGGCGACAAGGTCTTTGACAATCGAAAATCGGCAACTAAGAATTGTCAATGTTCATATGTATCCGGCGGGCAATCTGTTCATTCCGGCTCCGCATGGGCAGCTGGAAGCGATTCTGAAAGAAGCGCGCACCGACGACGTTCGCGGTGTTGCGTTAGTGCTGCATCCGCACCCCCTGGGCGGCGGCACCATGCACAACAAAGTAGTATTTCGCGCGGCAGCGGCTTTGAATGATGCGGGGCTGGTTACATTACGAATAAATTTTCGCGGCGTCGGCCAAAGCAGCGGCACTCACGATGAAGGCTATGGTGAACGCGACGACGTTCGCGCCGGATTGGACTACTTGACTAAGAATTACCTTAATCAGGAGATCACACTCTGCGGTTTCTCGTTCGGCGCGCGCGTGGGCCTGGAAGTTGGTCTTTCCGACAATCGCGTCATGCGCCTGCTCAGCATTGGCACACCGGTCGACAAGTACGACTTCAGTTTCGTCGAGCAATGCCGCAAGCCGATTCTGTTCGTTCATGGCGAGCACGATGAGTACGGAAATGTCGATCGCTTGCGCGAGTTAGTGGCGCGAGTGGCTAAGAACGCGCCGGCTGAACTAAGCGTAATCCAAGGCGCGGGACACTTTTTTGACAATCATTTAGAGGAGTTGAAGCAAGTGATTACCGAGTGGATCGGAGCGCAGGCATCCTTGCCTGCGGGTCGCCGCCATCCTGGCGGCACCAGCTAACTCAGATATCCTTTGGCCACCAACAACTCAGCATTCAGAATCGCTGCCCCAGCGGCGCCGCGGATCGTGTTGTGGCCGAGCGCCACGAATCGGTAATCAAGCACGCTGTCTTCGCTGATGCGTCCGACCGTCACACTCATGCCGTTTCCCGCATCGCGGTCGAGCCGCGGCTGCGGCCGATCGGTTTCATCGCGAACGACGACCGGTCGCGCCGGAGCAGAGTGAAGTTTCAGTTGTTGCGGCACCGCTCGAAAAGACGCGAGCGCATCACGGATTGCCTCGATCGAAACCTTCTTCGCAAACGTTACTCTGATCGACGCCATGTGCCCGTCAGTCACATTCACGCGATTGCATTGCGCGCTCACTTTCATATCGGCCTTCAGGATTTCACCCTGACTTACCGTGCCAAGAATTTTGCGCGTTTCGGCTTCGACTTTCTCCTCTTCGCCGCCGATAAAGGGAATCACGTTGTCGTTCGCGTCGAGTGAAGCGACACCAGGATAGCCCGCCCCCGACAGGGCCTGCATTGTCGTGACCACGCACGAGGTCACACCAAACTTTGCATGCAGCGGCGCCAGCGCCATCACCACGGCAATCGCCGAACAATTCGGATTCGTTACTATGAAGCCGCGGTTGTAGTCGCGGTTGGTGCGCTGCGCGTCGATCAACTCAAGGTGTTCGGAATTCACTTCCGGAATCAGCAACGGCACATCGGCCACCATGCGATGCGGCGAAGAATTGCTTATTACAGGATAGCCGGCGCGGGCAAAATCCTCTTCTGCCTGTTTCGCCACATCCGTCGGCAAACTTGAAAAGACAAAGTCGCAATCGAGCGGCGGCGCCGGGGCCTGCACGACGATTTCCCTGATAGCGTCGGGCATCTCGCCCGGCAGACGCCACGTGCACGCGTCCGCGTACGATTTGCCTTGCGAACGATCGGATGCAGCGAGCGCGCTGATTTCAAACTGCGGGTGATCCTGAAGCAGTTGGATGAAGCGCTGGCCGACTACGCCAGTCGCGCCAAGAATGCCTACGCGAAATTTTTTCGTCATGGAACTTTGCGATTCTTTGCGTCTTCGCGTCTTTGCGTGAAATCAGTTCTCGCAAAGGCGCCAAGTCGCAAAGTTAACGCAAAGACTTGAGCGCTTCTCCCAACCTGCGTACGCCTTCGGTCAATCGTTCTTCATCCGCGCAGAATGAAATGCGAAGAAAACCGCGGCTTTCTTCGCCAAACGCGGCGGCGGGAATCGTGACCACGCCGTGTTCAAGTCCTGCTTCGGCGACGCGCAGTTCGTCGCCATACTGACTCACGTCGACCATCGTGTAGAACGCACCTTCGGGTGACACGGCGCGCAAGCCAAGTTCATTTTGCAATGCTGACAGCAGATGATCTCGGCGGCGATGAAAGATCGCGCGGTATTCTTCGCGAGCAGCGGCAGCTTCGTTAGTCCAGGCGGCAAGTGACGCTTTCTGGGAAATACTCGACGCACAGGTCACCGTGTATCCGTGCAGCACCAGCGCGGCTTTCATTACTTCGCTGTCGCCGGCCAGCCAACCAATTCGCCAGCCAGTCATGCGCATCGATTTCGAAAGTCCACTGACGATGATTGTGCGTGGATAGAATTCGGAAATAGATGCAGGCCGCTCAGGCGTGTAGTAAAGCTCGCGATAGATTTCATCGCTGATGATGAAAGCATTCGAGCCGCTCGCGGTGACGGCATCCGCCATAGCCTGCAGATCGTCTTTCGATAACGCACGGCCGGTTGGATTTGACGGGCTGATGCAGATAACAAGTTTTGTGCGTGCGCTGATTTTGTTTTTGAAATCCTCAACATCAAACCCAAAATCATGCGCTGCGGGCAAACGATAGCGAATCTCTTTGCCGCCCACCATCTTTGTGATCATTGGATAAGCGATAAAGCCGGGATCGGGCATCAACACTTCATCACCATCTTCAACCAGCGTGCGGAGAATCAGATAAAGCGATTCCTGAGATCCCGCAGTGACAATCACCTGATCATTATTGAGGTTCATGTGCGGATAATCGCCCGCAATTTTCTGACGCAGCGCCGGGATCCCGGCTTGTAATGTGTAACCGCTCTTTTCTTCCTGAATAACCCGAATCGCCTCGCGTCTGATGACTTCAGGAGTTGGGAGATCAGGTTCGCCGAGACCGAGACTGATGCTGCCGGGCTTCGCGCGATCCGAAATCTTTCGGATCATGCTCTTCTCGATGCCGCGCAGAAATGGGGGTGGTTGGAAATTATTCACCGCAGCGCCTCCTCCAACTGCGTCGCCGCGTCAGTTTTCTCGTCGCGATACTTCACGATGATTGGGGCGTACAGTGATAAGCCCCACTCGCGCGCTTTGTCTGAATTGATAACACGCGAACCGGGAACCACCACGGCGCCGGGAGGGATTTCAAGCGGCCTCTCACCGCTGCGCCGATAAATCGTCTCACGCACAAGATCGAACACGGGCGTTGACCCGGTGATGATTGTGCCGGATGCGAGCACGGCGCGTTCGCGCACGATGGCTCCTTCATAGACACCGCAGTTACCGCCAATGATCACGTCATCTTCGATGATGACGGGTATGGCACCTGCAGGTTCCAGCACCCCACCGATCTGCGCGGCCGCCGAAATGTGCACGCGCTTGCCAATCTGCGCGCACGACCCGACCAGCGCATGACTGTCGATCATCGTGCCTTCGTCGACGTACGCGCCGGCGTTCACGAACATTGGCGGCATGCACACTACGCCGGGTGCAATGTAAGCCCCGTCGCGAATGCTCGATCCACCCGGAACGATGCGCACGCGATCGTGCGGAGAGAACCTTCTGATTGGATAAGTGTTCTTGTCGAGGAACTGTAACGGCGCGCCGGGTGGCGTCTGTTCGATGATTAGGCCCATGCGAAAGCCCGCCAGTATGCCGCGCTTTACCCAGGCGTTCGTCTGCCAATTCCCATTCGTATCACGTTCGGCCGCGCGAATCTCGCCGATATTGAGGGCCGCTTTAAATTGATCGAAGAGGGCGAAGTCTGCGTCGGAATACTGAGCGCCTTCGCGAGATGCGAGTGTTTCGATCTGTTCTCGTAGAGGCATCAGCAGTTAGCTTAGAACGTCGCCGCCGCGTAGCGGCGCGACATTTATAGCACCCACGCTTGCTCAAAACCTAAATGCGCAAAGCGAAATGCCGAATGCATTTCGCTTCGCGCATAAAATGGGTAAGAGAATCGATGGTTCTACAAATATTTCGCGCCTAACGGCGCTTCAACCTCGCGTTCTCCCTGACGCAGGTCAACCTTCATCGTGCCGCGCTTGCACTCTCGAGTGCACCGAGTTCAGCAAGCACTTCGCGAACACGCGCGCGACTCTTTTCGGTGATTGGCACGAGCGGCAAGCGAAAGTTTTCTTCCAGCAACCCCATCATCGCCATCGCGGCCTTTACCGGTCCGGGACTCGATTCGATGAAGTTCACCTCCATCAGCGGCAGCAAACGATAGTGAAGCGCGCGCGCTTCATTCCAATTTCCATCGCGTGCGAGGTTCGTCATTTGTGACATTAAATCCGGAACTTCATTCGACGCAACGCTCACGATTCCTTCCGCGCCCAACGCGATTAACGGCAACGTTACCGCATCATCACCCGAGAGAACGGCGAAATCCTTCGGCCGTTCGCGAAGTATTTCCATAATCTGTGACAGATTTCCCGACGCTTCTTTAACTGCGACGATGTTCTCGCAATCGCGCGCGAGGCGCAGCGTCGTCTGCGCGGCGATATTGGAAGAAGTGCGGCCGGGAACGTTGTAGAGCATGATGGGCATGTCCGGAACCGCTTCGGCGATCGCGCGAAAGTGCGCGTACAAGCCTTCTTGTGTGGGTTTGTTGTACCACGGCGCGACTTGCAGCACCGCGTCAGCGCCGAGTTCGCGCGCACGCTGCGAGTATTCGATTGCCGACGCCGTAGAATTGCTTCCGGCTCCGGCGATGACTTTCGCTCGTCCACGAGCGACGTCGATCGTCATACCGATGACGCGCGCATCTTCTTCTTCAGTCATCGTCGCGCTTTCACCAGTCGTGCCGCAGGGCACCAGCAGCTTCACCCCGCCGTTGATTTGCCGATCGACGAGCGCGCGCATCCGCGCTTCGTCAATCGAACCATCTGAATTGAAAGGCGTCACGAGCGCGGTTGCGCAACCGCGCATCCACTCGAGTTGCATTGTCATGATTCGGTTTCCTCAGCAGCTAGTATCTCATCGAAGACTTCCGAAAACTCATAGAGACCTTTACGACCAACGATCCACTGCGCGGCCATCAGCGCGCCCTCAGCAAAGCCTTCGCGTGAACGCGCCACGTGTTCGAGTGTGATGTGATCGGCCCGCGAATCAAAACCCACACGGTGCGTTCCGGGAATGTGGCCGGCGCGGGTCGAAGAGATCGGCACGTCGCGACCGAGATGGTTCGCGACGATATCGCCGAGCTTGATCGCGGTGCCCGACGGTGCGTCTGCCTTCCGTTTGTGATGGGCTTCCTCAATGAATACGTCGTATGACTGCAGGTTTTGAAACAACTCAGCCGCGCGCCCGGCGATCCGGAAAAACAACTGCGCGCCGACCGAGAAGTTTGCTCCGTAAATCAACGCGCCGTCAGATTCTTCGACAGTGCGGGCGAGTTCGTTATGGTTGATGCTCCATCCGGTGGTCCCTTCGACCAAGGGCAGTGCCGCGAGCATGCACAGTTCAATGTTCCTCGTCACAGCGGCCGCCACTGAGAAATCGATCGCCACTTCGCATTTGCCGAGTTCTGCCGAGAGTTCTTCGGTCGGCCGAGTGGCGTCCCGCTCGTCTAAAGTGAGTGCGACTTCGTGGTGGCGTTCGGTCGCCAGCTTCGCCACCAGTTGACCCATCGCTCCGTGTCCAATCAATGCAATCTTCATTGGGCTAACAAGTTGTTTACCAGATTCGCGTACAAGTCTACCGCGTTTAGCAGCTCAGCCTTACTTACTTTTTCATGTTTGGTGTGCGCCACGAGAATCGATCCGGGTCCAATCAAGAGTGCTCGACCCCAATTTGATAGATACGGAATGTCCGTAGTGAATCGCGCGACCATCTGCTCAAAACCATCGATCGTCAACAAGCGAATCGGATCGTGAACGGACTTGTAGTCGAGTGTCGCGCGTTGCGCAATCGCGTATTCCAGATGTTCTTTGATCGCGAGTGCCGAATCGGCAAGTCGAATTTGAATCGTTGCTTGCGCCGCATCCGGGATTACGTTTGCGCGCGTACCGCCTGCGACGATGCCAATATTACACGTCGTCTCGCCGAACACATCATTGCTCGGCCAATCGATTCGTCGAATGTCGTTCAGCACGTCGAGCAGCTTTTCGATCGCTGATTCGCCTTGCTCGGGATAAGCAGAATGCGCGGCGCGTCCCTGCGCGCTGATCGTCGCTTGCACTGATCCCTTGGTGCCGATCGCGAGGCGATTGTCAGTTGGCTCGCCGTTGATCAGAAATTCGCATGACTCGGCAATCGGATGCTCGTTGGCGATCTTCGCTCCCACGCTGGTTACTTCTTCGTCAACAGTGAACAGCAATCCGATTTCGTCAATTCCGTCACCGCGCAAACGCTCAGCGGCGGCGATTTGGGCGGCGATGATTCCTTTGGCATCGCAGGCGCCACGACCGTAAATGAATTCATCGTCTTCACTCGAGGCGATGAATGGCGGCACCGTATCCATGTGCGTGGAGAGGACGACGCGCGGTTTGGCTTGAGTGGTCGCGATAATATTCGATCGCTCGGGCGAAATGTCCTGCAACTCGACGTGATAGCCAAGTCGCACCAGCAGGTCGCCCAGCGAGGTGCCTATCTGAAACTCTTCGCCCGTGACAGACGGAATGTCGATCAACTCGCGGGTGAGTCTGAGAACGTCAACCATAGGTTTTGCAGAACCGGAACTCGGGAGCGGACTCAACTGAAATCAATCGCAGTTAGGAAGAGGGGCTTGCCCCCCGCCTTTCATCAAGCGGCCGCAAGCGGCTCTTCCTTACTGCAATTTGGTTCGAGTCCTCAAAACAGACGCGATGCAGGCGACTGATCGCTTCCGCTGCGTGCTCTTCGTCGACCATGAATGTCAGATTCACGCTCGAGGCGCCGACCGAAATCATCGAGACGTTGATGTCGCTGATGACGGAAAATACGCGCGCGGCGATGCCCGGTGTGTTGCGGAGACCTTCGCCCACCACCGAGATGATCGTGCGATTCTCTTCGACTTCGACGGTGCCGAGCTGTTCGAGATCGGGAATCAAATCCGCCATGGTGCGAGCATCATCGATCGAAAGAGACACGCTGACTTCGGAGGTCGTCACCACATCGACCGCAGTCCTGTGCCGATCGAACACTTCGAACAATGCCCGCAAAAAGCCGTACGCGCCAAGCATGCGCGCCGAAGTTACTTGCACGGTCGTAATTCCGTTCTTATGTGCGATCGCTTTGATGGTTTGTGGCGTGCTTTCGGATTCGGCAACGATCAGAGTGCCGGCATCGCGCGGCGCCCGCGAATTGCACACGCGCACGGGAATCGACTGGTCAATCGCGGGCTGAATCGTTTTCGGATGCAGGACCTTGGCCCCGAAATATGCGAGCTCAGCAGCTTCGTGATACGAGAGCACGGGAATCGTTCTGGCGTCCGGCACGACGCGCGGATCCGCGGTCAAGACGCCGCTGACATCAGTCCAGATTTGAATCTCACGCGCGTCGAGCGCCGCGCCGACGATCGCGGCGGTGAAATCCGATCCGCCGCGCCCGAGTGTTGTCGTCACTTCCCGAGACGTGCTGCCGATGAACCCACCGAGCACCGGAACTTTTCTTGATTCAATCAGCCGGCTGGCTTCGGCCCTTACGGCGGCCGCTGTCTCAGGTTGCGGCGTCGCATTCCCATAGTTGTCATCCGTCTTGATGCAGCGGCGCGCATCGATGTGCAGAGCTGGGACTCCTTGCTCGCACAACACCGCGGTCATCAATTGCGAAGACAAGTGCTCGCCATATGCGACGATCTCGTCTTGTAGCGGAGGGCTCGTGACGGGATGCGCGGCGATGATCTTGTGCAGTTGCCGAATTTTTGCGCGCGCGTCTGCGGCGATGGAAACGAATGCTGCCCGGCGCTCACCTTGCAAAAGTTCGCCGGCGATGGCGAGATGTCGCTCGAATTCAGGTTCGAGGGATCTGCTCGCCGCGCGCGCATCGCCGGCAATTGCTTTATCGACACTCGCGATCAGCGAATTCGTAAAGCCCGCAATCGCCGAAACGACGACCACTGGTTGAGAGTTGATGGACGACTTGACGATTTCCGCGACACTGCGGATGGCGGGGGCGTCGGCGACCGACGTGCCGCCGAATTTCATGATAGTAGGCTTCGCTGACATTGAGACTCTGTAATTGTCGAACGCGTAGTCAATCACAGAGGCAAGCCAGTATCAAGCTACTCAAGAACTGTTGATGCGTGATTAATTCGACGAAAGACTCTCATGGCGAGATGCCGAGTATCGCGATGTTGCTCGTATTGCCGTTGAGCGTGACTGTGAGCGGCAAATCGCCCGGCGGTAAGCTATCAGGAAGTCTCACGACGATGTATGAAGCGTTGAGACCACGCCCGTGATCGGCCTCACGTTTTCGACGAGCAGATCGAATCCCGCTGCCTGCACGGTGAGCACAGCAGGATTCGGCTGGGACAATCCCAGGTTGGATGTAAAGATAATCACGCACGCACTCGATAATCCATCCACCGTAGTCGCGCTCAGTGCGCGAATCGCATAAGGAGTGGAGCTGATCGGTACAGAACAAAAACAACTGACGACAGACGGTGATAACAGCGAAGTCGACTGATTAGGAACTTCAGTCGCTCAGAGCTTTCAGCGAAAACGCGCTCGATCTTTTGGAACAGGTCTATGACGATGTCACTTCGTCATCATCTACCTCACGGCTGAGCCATTTTTCGATAACTTGCGCGACAAACCGCGTTTTCAGGCTTTGTTGCGCAATGTGGGTTTGGAATAAGCAGCAGATGGCGAACGGGGCCCGCTTGATGGCAACTTTCCGCTCCCGTACAATCTCCAATTGCATTCGAGTTCGATTGGCGAACTATCGGCATCATTAGCACGTAAACCACACGAATTATGGCCAGTTTCGACAAAGTACTAACCAAAGTCTTCGGCAGCAGCAACGAGCGATTCCTGAAATCGATTCGTTCCATCGTCGACCAGATCAACGCGTTCGAGCCTGAAATCGAGAAGCTCTCGGACGATCAGCTGCGTGAGAAAA
>Ga0157378_10000078_pt1 | contig 89395 bp, 93 predicted proteins | sample M65metaG_FD_115309 | JGI IMG/M metagenome (GOLD analysis project Ga0157378, IMG submission 115309) | Miscanthus rhizosphere microbial communities from Kellogg Biological Station, Michigan, USA - M6-5 metaG | ecosystem: Host-associated > Plants > Roots > Rhizosphere > Soil | place: USA: Michigan...
AAATATCGCAATAAGGTCACCTCGTCATCCGTATAAAGCCGGTAACGGTTGGCTCCTCTCGTAGGTTGGACAACGCCATACCGACGCTCCCATACCCGTATAACGTCTTTTGACAATCCACTCAGTTTTGCCACACGATTAATTCTGTGTAAGTTCATTGTGTTAGATATTGTATTCGACTTGTTACATGTTTGTCAAATATTTCACAACATAACTATTGACACATTGGACATATCAATAGTACATTTGACACAACATTGAACAAGGAGGCAGCACATGGAAGAACGCTTCAAAGAACACATCGGTTGCCCAAGGTGCCAAGGATTGATGGTAGCCGAACCCTTCGTCGATCTCCTGAAGTTTAGTAATGACGGTGAAAGTTTTGCCCTCCGATGTGTTCAATGTGGCGAGATGATCGACCGCACGATCCTCCGTAATCGGACACTTCCTCTGCGCCGGCACAGTGAAGGTGCCCTCATCTCAAGAGGGGAGGCCATCGCCCGATAGGATCCTTTCGAAGTGTATTGATATGAAACCAACTATCCCAGCCCGCTACAACAGGAGGTGTGATGATGTCGGTCACGAATAGTACCCAAATAGCTATGGCAGCCGCCGGAGTCCTTTTCGGATTAGCCGCACCACTCTATGCGCAATCCCAATCAGTAGAAAAAAATATGGTGGCCGTTCCGAGGGGTGAATTCACAATGGGAAGCAACGAACACTCAGATGAAGCCAAACATCAGGTGGTGGTCGATGCGTTTCTGCTCGATAAGTATGAAACCTCTAATCAGCGATATAAAGAGTTCATGAAAACGACCGGACATCCCGCTCCCGCCTATTGGGATGACCCCCGCCTCAGTAAGGCCAACCAGCCCGTCGTGGGAGTGAGCTGGTTTGATGCCAAAGCCTTTTGTGAATGGGACGGAAAGCGGCTTCCCACCGAAGCGGAGTGGGAACGCGCCGCCAAGGGGCCTGATGGTGACAACCATTATCCGTGGGGGCACAAGTTAGATACCAGTAAGGCTAACTACGGCCAAAATGTCGGTCATACAGAGCCCGTCGATTCGTACCCGGAAGGCATCAGCGGATTCGGTGCTTATAACATGGCCGGGAACGTTTTTGAATGGGTAGCGGATTGGTACGAGCCGGCCTATTACAAGAGCAGCCATGCTTTGAATCCTCAAGGCCCCGACAAAGGGTACAACTTTGCCAAACAAGGTCCCGTGAAAGCTTTGCGTGGTGGTTCATGGTTGGCGCCGGAGACGTCGCTTCACACCAGTCATAGATTCTGGAATCAGCCGGAGAACAATTCCTATGGTGTCGGTCTTGGCTTCCGATGCGCCAAATCGGTGAAGGTGGCGTCGCCCGATCAGGTCCAAGAAGGCCGTGATGCGTTTATCCAAGCGCTCATCGGAATGGGAGCCGAGAAACATTCGGAGGCACTCGCCAGCATCGAAAAGGCGCTCAAGGTCGATCCCAACAATACGGAATATCTCGCGACCCGCGAGCTCATTCAACAGAACGTCAAGAAATCGAAGTGATTGGAAGACAGGAAGGTCTGCGCCCTTCCTTTACCTCAACAGATTATGATCGGAGTCGACCGTTCACCGTGACTACTCTATCGAAAGCATGTCCTATCATCGTTGCCATGATCAGCCTGTGTAGCGTTGGCGCTATGGCAGAGACAGGCGCTCTTGGCATACAGCGCGCGGAGGATCGCGGGACGCTGGAAACGATTCATGAAGGGGAGCATGCCGTTGACCACGCGTGGGAAGTCTATCACCGAGCTGCGTTAGGAGGAACTCTCGCCTCCCCGGCTCTGCAAGCTGAGATCGAACTTCATTTGCATGAGGCCCGGACGTTATTGCCGAAAGCTCAAGCGGCTGCCGAACGTCAGAACTCCGTGCAACTCGAAGCCCTCTTGGCAGCTATACGTCTCCACACTAAACAGGCGATTGAAGGAAGCATGGAGCAGAAGCAATGAACATTATCTATGCAGGCGTGGCGTGCCTCGCGCTCTCATGGCCTCTGACCGCTATACCGGCCACGGCGGTATTGTCGAATGTCGGCGCTGATCCGGTCAGGACAATCCGCATTCCTTCCGGGACTTTTCTGATGGGTAATCCCGAAGGTGAAGGACGGGAGGATGAACAGCCGCAGCGAAGCATCTATCTGGATGCCTTCGCGATCGATGAAGTCGAAGTCAGCAATGGTCGTTATATGGTTTTCGTGCAGGCAACCGGTCATCGGAATCCCCCGCATCCATACGAAACAGGATTGCTTACATCCGCTGCAGGAATCGAAAACTTGCCTGTCGTGCAAGTCACCTGGTATGACGCGAAAGCCTATTGCGCCTGGGCAAAAAAGCGTCTCCCGACAGAAGCAGAATGGGAGAAGGCCGCCCGCGGTACCGACGGCCGTCGCTTCCCTTGGGGCAATGAGGATCCAACTCCTACCCGCGCCAACTTCGATCGGGAGTGGGACGGCGACAAGACATGGGCGCCTGTCGGCTCGCTCCCTGAAGGCGCATCTCCTTACGGTGTTAAAGACATGGCGGGTAATGCGCGCGAATGGGTCCAGGATTGGTACGATCAGAATTATTATAAGCAGGCACCGCTTCAGAATCCTCAAGGACCGGACCGCGGCGTAGTAAGAAGCATCCGCGGCGGCTCATGGCACAGTCCGCTTAACGATGTTACGGCGGCGTCTCGGGGCCGCGGCGGCTTTGCGCTGCAAACCCACGGCACCGGCTTTCGATGCGCCCGAAGCATTGAGAGTTCAATGCCGAAGGAGTGACGTATGAAGATCGTGGTCAGCGGTGGAACAGGATTCATAGGAAAGCCCCTGTGTCGCTCGTTGAGCGCAAGCGGACATGATGTGATTCTTCTCACGCGACAATCGAACGTACAGCTGACTTCGACGGGCACCCATGTCAGAGTAGTGCACTGGGATGGCATGACGCGGGGTCCGTGGGAGTACGCATTGAATGGAGCCGATGCCGTCATCAATCTCGCAGGCAAGCCAATTGCCGATCGGCGATGGACAGTCGCCAGCAAGAAATCGATCGTTCAAAGTCGTATCGGCGCGACCCGGCTTCTCGTCGAGGCCTGCGCCTCTCTCCCGAATGTTCCGCCCGTCTTGGTCAGTGGATCGGCGATCGGCTATTACGGGCCGCGCGACGATCAGCCGCTACGCGAAGATGACCCTATCGGCTCCGGATTTCTGGCCGACCTGTGCCGCGATTGGGAGCAAGTTGCCATGGAGGGGGAACGGCTCGGTATGCGTGTCGTCCGCGTGCGTATCGGCATGGTGCTCGGAAGGGACGGCGGTGCATTGCCTCGCATGTTCCTCCCCTTTCGCCTCTTTCTCGGAGGGCCGATTTCCCCAGGCACGCAATGGGTCTCGTGGATTCATCTGGAAGACTTGGCCAGACTTCTCCAATGGGCCGTAACCACGGCGAGCGTCACGGGCGCGGTGAATGCCGTTTCTCCCCATCCAATTCACATGCAGGAATTCGCGGCGACCCTGGGGAAGGCTCTTGGCCGTCCCTCGTGGCTCCCCGTTCCGGCTTTCGCCCTGCGCGTTGTCCTCGGTGAACTGTCCACGCTTTTGACGACAGGGCAACGAGTCGAACCATCGGTGGCACTGAAACACGGATTTACGTTTTGGTATCCGCACCTCCTTCCAGCACTCTCGGAGATTCTCCATGGCGCGTCCTGATCTCATGACAAGACATCATCTGCATGATGGCGAAACGTGATGCGCGCGATCGTCTGGTTTCGCCGCGATCTTCGAGTATATGATCAGCCCGCACTGGCGGCCGCGATGCGAGAGTGCGACGAGGTCGTTCCGCTTTTCATCTTCGACGATCCGCTCCTCTCCTCTCGACAATTCGGATCGGCCAATGTTGCCTTCATGTTGAGCTGTCTGGAACATCTCGTCGAAAGTCTTCAGCGTCTGAAGTTAACGTTCATATGGCGTCGCGGCGACCCGGTTGAAGAATTAGCTCGTGCGGCACGAGAACTGAGAGCAGAGGTCGTCTATTGGAATCGCGATTACGAACCAGCCGCGATTGAACGGGATCGTCGGGCGGTATACGGGCTCGCCCAACTCGGCGTCGCGACGAAGACCTTCAAGGATCACGTCGTCTTCGAAGCACGGGATGTTCTTTCGTCCCAAGGGAAGCCGATTCAACGCTACGGCGCATATCGACGTCGATGGAGGGAACACTGGCAGGCGAGTCCGCCCAGGCTGACTCCCCGCCCAACGCCAGCCTTTACCGTGAGGATAAGGACTCCACGCGCCTTGCCGACACTCAGCAACCTCGGATACGATCCTCCATCGGTTCCATGGAAAGGAGGGGAAACGGCTGCTCGGCGACGCCTCCGCCGATTCCTCGATGACGCCGTGCGTGATTATGCCACGGATCGCAATCGACCCGCTGTCGACGGCACGTCCCGCCTTTCTCCATACTTTCGCTTTGGCGCCCTTTCGACGAGAACCGCCATCCACGCGGCGCTCGCAACACGGCGACTGAAGGGAACGACTTGGCAGAGCGGAGTGAACGCATGGATCGACGAGTTGATCTGGCGGGATTTCTTTCAACAGATCTTAGCAAACTTTCCGGAGGTAACCACGCGCGCATTTCATGCATCGCCGCGCCCTGCTCCTCGGCACAACGATCGACTGTATCGTGCGTGGTGTCGCGGATTGACCGGTTTTCCATTGATCGATGCAGGCATGCGACAATTGAATCGAATTGGATGGATGCATAATCGGGTCCGCATGGTCGTGGCGTCGTTTCTCGTCAAAGACCTCCGCCTGGACTGGCGGTCGGGCGAACAGTACTTTCTGCAACACCTGGTCGACGGCGACACCGCCGCCAATAACGGCAACTGGCAATGGTGCGCCTCCACCGGAACGGACGCCATGCCCGGCTTTCGTATCTTCAGCCCCGCTCGCCAATCTCAACGATTCGATTCAGCCGGAGATTATATTCGGCAATACGTGCCCGAATTGGCTCATGTTCCTCCCACACTGATTCACCGGCCAGAACTGATGACGGGCGAAGAACAATTTCGCTTTTCCTGCCGAATTGGACACGACTATCCAACTCCTATCGTTGATCATGAAACAGCCAGACGTGCGTATGTCGGACGTTGATCCTACCGCGAAGGCTTTAGAGGCCGGACCTCTGCGCCTGGGCATTAGCCAATGCCTGTTGGGTGATACAGTCCGCTTTGACGGGGGACACAAGCGTGATCGCTTTCTGACGGAGGTGCTGAGCGGTCATGTCGAATGGGTGCCGGTATGTCCTGAGGTTGAAGCCGGCCTTGGTGTGCCACGGGAACCAATGCGGCTGCTGAAGAGTGTCGATCAGCCTCGCATCATGACCGTGAAGACCGCGATCGATCGCACGGCGACGATGCAACGTTTTTCGACGGGTCGGCTTCGAGAGCTGGCGGCATTGAACCTCTGCGGGTACGTCTTTAAGAACAACTCACCGAGTTGTGGGATGGAACGGGTCCGCGTCTACTCAACGCATGGTATGCCGACTCGAAACGGCATCGGAATCTTCGCTCGCGCCTTTATGGCGCACTTCCCCTTAACACCCGTCGAAGAGGAAGGACGATTGAACGATCCGGCGATTCGTGAACATTTCATCGAGCGGATCTTTTGTTATCGTCGATGGCAGAATCTTATCTCTTCCAGCGTCAGGCGTCGCGAGTTGATCGGGTTTCATACCCGCCATAAATTGCTCCTGCTGTCACACGATCGGGAACGCTATCAATCACTCGGGCAACTCGTGGCCCATGCTGACGCGCATCCGATACACGCTCTCGTCGATCAGTACGGGACAGAATTTATGCAGGCGTTACGTCGGCGCTCGACGGTCCGAAAGCAGGTCGATGTGTTGCACCATATAGCCGGTTACTTCAAGCATAGGCTGGACAAGGAGGGAAAGCGTGAGCTGCGTCAGGTGATCGAAGAGTATCATCGTGGACTTGTTCCGTTAATTGCCCCGCTGACACTCGTCAACCATTACGTCAGGCTCTTTGAGGTCGAATATTTGCAGCAACAAATCTATCTTAATCCACACCCCAAGGAACTGATGCTGCGGAACCATGTCTCACGCATGGATTAGATCCAATCTGAGTCGGCACGCTCTCGCGTGGATCGGAGTTGATCGGCCAGCGAAGATCGAATGGCGGCACTCTGCGCATCCAACTCCAGCGCCTCCTGCTCGGACACAATCCACGCATCTTCTGGATTCAATTCGAAGCGATAATGATTCCTTCGAATAGAAAACCATTCGACATACGGATGCGGTGGCAAGTTAGGATGCGGATCGAAGGAGATGAGACTCACTTCACCGACTTGGGGAATTTCGAAATCCCCTAACGCCTGACCGGCCAGATCTTCATCTTCAAAGCGACTATTGTGAAAAGCAATTGCCTTGCCTGCGATTTCGCCTTTGAAATCCCCCTTCAAACACATCTCGACAGGTCCCCATACCGCGAGGATGATCCGCCCAACCACCAGACCATGCACGCGATTGTCGAGGAATCCTTCTTTCACCCAACGGCCATTGCCGAATTTTTGCGCCATGCTAATCCTTCTACGAGACGACCGGCGACGATGCGGTAGCCTCGACCGTCTTATTCACTTCCGGCGCAAGCGCTCCGATCACGACTGCGCCGAGAATGAGGGCGCTACCCAACCATCCTCGAGCGCTCAATTGTTCACCAAGAAAGTACCAGGCCAACCAGGCGGCGTACGCCGGCTCTAAAGAAAAGATCAGGGCGACGCGTTGCGCGGCCACGCGTCGTTGCGCCCATACCTGAACGGCAAAAGCGCCCGTGGCAAAAATACCGGTGACGGCCAAACCGACAACCAAAACCGGGGTGAGCGCAAAGGCGTTCGCCCCCGGAGATTCGACCCACATCATCGGCATGAGCACACCGGTGACCATGAGAAGTTGCCACACAAAGAATGAGCGCGGATCTCCGAGCCGTGAATAGGACTCCAAACAGACGATATGTGCGGCAAAGGCCGCCGCGCATCCCAGCGTCATCAGGTCACCGAGATTGAGCACCACTGTGGGATCGATGAGGCACCATAAGCCGATCAATGCGAGTACGGCCGTCGCCCAAATGCGTGGTTGAAAGCGGCCGAGAAACAAGGGAACGAAAATGACATATAACGCCGTGATGAAGGCGGAATTCGATGCGCTGGTATATTGGAGGCCGACGGTCTGCAGCACGTAGCCGCAGAACAACCAGATGGTGGCGATCGCGCTCCGCTTCAACGTCTGCCGGTCCCGATGCAATCGCACACCCATCATCGCCAGCACCGCCCAGGCGCATAGCGCTCCGGTCAGAAAACGAAGCACGAGAAACGAGAGCGGGGGGATTTGTTCGAGAACAGCTTTGGTCGCCGGAAATGTGGCGCCCCAGATTAAGGTCGTGAGGAGCAGCGCAAGCTGGGGCATGGGGTTAGAAGTGCTGAGTCATCAATGCCGGTAGCGGGAGGGGGGCTGGCTGCGAATCTCAGCACTCAGCATTTTTTGCTCAGCACTGGGCTACGGTTTGCACAAGGTGCAATTTTTTTGAAACGTCACCCCGGCCTGCTCCATGGCCGTCAGGGCTCGATCTTTGTCCGGATAATCAAACCAGCCGCCCTCCCAGAAATCCTTATACACATGGCTGGACGGTACCTCGGAACAACGCTCGCGATGCAACGTCGCGCGGTCGATCGATCTGGCAATATGGACCCAATACACCATGGGACGTCTCTCCGTCGACCGGTTCGACCACGACGACAACCTACCATGCGGACGACGCGGGCAGCAAACCATTGGTCGTGAGGTAGTTCGATGATGAAAGGATCGGTCAGGAAGGATCGTCTACGGCAGGAGCTGCCACTCGTCCTTTTCGATAAACACTTTGGCCCCAGTGTGGAGCTTCTTCAGATCGTCCTTCTCGAACATACGCAGGTAGCGATCGATACGGTCTTCATCATCGATCCGCTCTTCCTGAGCCATTCCACTGGCCAGTTTGTACTTCCGTATCAGCAACGGCATGACGCCTCCTTCATAGTCGATAGTGAATCGGTAAGATACCTGACGGACCTCTTACGGGTCAAGATGCGCCGCACCGTTCGGACGGGCATGGCGATCCGATGAGGGACTCGGGTATAATGAGTCACCTTAATAATCGTAGGAGTGAGCTATGCCGAGGTACGAATATCATTGTGAAGGTTGTGGCGAGCAATTCGAAGTGACCCAGTCGCTGACTGTGCGGGCTGAGGATACGGTCTGCCCTCATTGCCAGGCCCAGAAAGCCGTTCGTCTCATGTCCGCGTTTGCCTCGAATATTGTAGGCACTCGCAAGCCCGGCTTTACCGAAATGAAAGCGTACAATATGCTGAACGAACGGATGGACAAGTTTAAGAAGCTTCCACCCGTGTTCGGTAAACGCGCGGCCCCACCCCCCATCTCGGATGTCTTCTCCGGTTCGCCTGCTCCCAAACCTTCCGATAAGTCCGGTTCTTAACGGTCTTCCAATGGGAACTTGTGCGGCCGACCAGATTCGACCCAGGCCGGGCGTCGTGCGACTGGCAACGCTCTGCTTCTTGACTGGCCTCCTCTTCATGCCGTATGCGCCGGCGCAAGCCGCAGACAATGTCTCGGGCAACCTGGTCATCACCGGCAACGGACCTGAACAGGTCGTGATCGAGCAATTGACTAGAGCGTTTGAAAAAGCCAACTCTCGCGCCTACGTCGAAATTCTGTGGGACGATAACTCCAAGCCGATCGAGATGGTCAAGGCCGGCCAGGCGCAGATTGCGGTTTCCGGCAAGGAAGATCCTGACCTTCGCGCCACCCAGATCGGGTGGGACGGCATCGCGGTGGTCATCAACCTTTCCAACCACACCAAAGAGGTGACGTCCCAGCAGATCGCCGATGTCTTCTCCGGTAAACTCAAATCATGGTCCGATCTCGGCGGTCCCGACACGAAGATTCTTCTGATCGATCGGCCCCGAAACCGAAACATTCGCGATACGTTTGAACAACAACTCGGGATCGCTGGAAAAATTCCGGACGGCGTGAAAGTGATTGGGCCGGATGACAAAGCGATCAAAACGGTGGCGGGAACGCTTCCACCATTGTCGGCGGTGACCTATGTCTCACTGGGTCCGGCTCTGGAGGCCGTGAATTCAGGTGTGGCGATTCGCTTGCTTCCCATCGACAAGGTCGAGCCTGAAGAGCCGCCGGTCAAGGACGGCCGGTACAAGCTGCGACGTCCCATTCTCCTTCTGATGAAAGATGGCTCGAATCCGGTCGCACAGGCCTTTGCGGCATTTGCGCTCAGCAAAGAAGGTCAATCCCTTATCGATAATGAAGGATTTACTCCGCTCGGGCAGAAGCCATAATATTTTGACTCATGATGATACTTTTTATCGAGGAGGCCTTATGTACTATCGTTCGGCCATGATCGTTTGCTTATCGATGGCGCTGTGGAGTTCGCCCGCATGGTCCCAGGAGACGGACGCGCAGACTAATAATCAAGGCACTCAAGTGGAAGGCATGGGATTCGGCGCTTACGATACGGAGTCCATCAAGGGCATGGATGAGAATAAGATCAATAAAGATCCGGTCTGCGATCGCAGCAAGCGGCCGCATATTCTCAAGGTCGAACCGGACGAAGCCAAGCCGGGCGATAAGCTCGTCATCAAAGGCGAGAATTTTGGCACGCAGGAATGTTTACATGGCGTGACGTTCAGTGCGGCCCCCAAAGCAAATATTAACTACACCTACGTGAACGACGCCACGATTGAAGTCCTTGTTCCGGATGCCGTCAAAGCCGGAATGAGCTTTGTGATCATCGTCGCGGGTGGCGGGAGCGCGCAATCCAAGCCGGTCCTCATTCAAGCCAAATAATTCGTACAAGGTGAGGGAAGGGCCCCGCTCATCCCTTTCATCGCTTCTGTCGCTCTTCGCAAGAGGGCGTGACGAAGCGCCCGACAGGCTTCCGGTCAGATCAGGACATAACCTCCTCGTAGACTCTCCGTTTGTCTCGACAGTAATCCAGGTCGTGTGCTAACTTACCCGAGCTTTTCGCCAACTTAGCGTGCATCCATGGCTTCTACCATGTTTAAAAAAATTCTGGTCGCCAACCGTGGCGAGATTGCCATGCGGATCATCCGCGCTTGCCGTGAATTGAACATCGCCACGGCCGCCATTTACGCCGAACAAGACTCGACCGGGATCTATGTCAAAAAGGCCGATGAGTCGTATTTGGTGGGGCCGGGTCCAGTCCAGGGGTTTTTAGACATGCATCAAATCGTCGACTTGGCACGTCGAATCGGCGCCGATGCGATCCATCCCGGCTATGGCTTCCTGTCGGAAAATGCTCAATTTGCCCATCTCTGCCAGGCGTCTGGCATCACCTTCATCGGTCCCTCCCCCCAGGTCATCCATCTCATGGGAAGCAAGATCAAGGCGAGGGAGTTGGCCAAAAAAATCGGAGTTCCCGTCGTGCCCGGAACCGATGGCAACATTGTCGGCATGGAAGATGCGCTCGCATTCTGCCGCCGCGTCGGCTATCCGGTCATGATCAAAGCCAGCGCCGGAGGCGGTGGCCGCGGGCTTCGCGTCGTACGAAGCGACGACGAACTCCAGGGCAACATGGACACTGCGTCGCAAGAGGCGCTGGCGGCATTCGGCGACGGTAGTTTCTTTATCGAGAAATATATCGAACGCCCGCATCATATCGAGTTCCAAATTCTGGCGGACCGGCACGGACACGTCATTCATCTCGGTGAGCGCGATTGCTCCATCCAGCGGCGCCATCAAAAGCTCATCGAAGTGGCCCCCTCCTTGATGTTGACGCCGAAGCTCCGGAAAGAAATGGGCGAAGCGGCCATCGCGATCGCCAAAGCCGTGGACTACGATAACGCCGGCACCGTGGAATTTCTCCTCGCTCAGGACAGCTCGTATTATTTCATTGAAATGAATCCGCGCATTCAAGTCGAGCATACGGTCACGGAGCAGATCACCGCCGTCGATATCGTGCGGTCGCAAATCTCGATTGCCGCCGGGCGCCCACTGGAGATCAAGCAAAGCGAAGTGACGCTGCAAGGCCACGCGATTCAATGTCGAATCAATGCCGAAGATCCGCAAAACAATTTCAGACCTTCGACCGGCACGGTCACGGCGTATTTGTCCCCGGGAGGCATCGGCGTCCGCATCGACGGCGCCGTCTATAAGGACTATGCCGTCCCCCCGTATTACGATGCGTTGCTGGCCAAACTGACGGTCCGGGGCCGCACCTGGGATGAGACCGTGAGCCGCATGCACCGGTCGCTCGAAGAGTACGTGCTGCGCGGCATCAAAACGACCATTCCATTTATGAAGAAGATCATGAACGAACCGGATTTTCGCGCGGGTCGCTTCGATACATCCTATTTGGAAACACATCCGGACCTCTTCCAGTATGACGAGAGTATCGATCCGGAAGATTTTGTGCTGGCGGTATCGGCAGCAATTGCGGCCTACGAAGGATTATGAGATGAGGCTACTGAAAATGGTCCCATTCCACCCGCCCAGCCCGGCGCGCGCCGATACGCTCCCTTTTCCCGAGCTACGTTCTCGGCTCGCAAAACATCCTCAACGTACCCAGGGGAAGGAGCGCGTCTCGGCGCGCACGGGGACGGGTGGGTGGAATAAGGTACGCCTGGGGTGTTTGCTTTCCTGCGGCCTTGTTGGAAGCCATTTTGAGCAACCTCGCTACGGGACTTACTAAGGATATGGCGATTCGACGACGCAAGACAGTCCGCCGCCGCCCCAAACAACGCGGCACGGTCCACAAACCGCTCAGGCGCGCGGGACCCGTTCGCTCGTCGTTGGAGCTGACTCCCGCTCCGGCAAAACGACTGCAGCTCACCGATGTTGCGTTACGCGACGGCCATCAATCCTTATTGGCGACGCGCATGCGGACCGAGGATATGCTGCCGATCGCCCAAAAACTCGATGCCATCGGCTATTGGTCTTTGGAAGTATGGGGTGGCGCGACGTTCGACACATGCCTACGCTTTCTGAAGGAAGATCCATGGGAGCGGCTGAAAGCGTTGCGCGCTGCGATGCCGAACACTCGGTTGCAGATGCTCCTCCGCGGGCAGAACATCGTCGGCTATCGTCATTACGCCGACGACGTTGTGGATCGGTTCGTCGAACGATCCGCGGCGAACGGCATCGATGTGTTCCGCATCTTCGATGCCTTGAATGATCTGCGCAATCTCGAGCGCTCGATGCATGTGGTGAAGGCCTGCCGTAAGCACGTGGAGGCGACGCTCTGCTATACCGTCAGTCCTGTGCACAGCATCGCCCGCTTTGTCGATCTGGCCAAGCGGCTCGAAGATATGGGCGCCGATACGATCTGCATCAAAGACATGGCGGGACTGCTCGCGCCGCTGGACGCCTATCAACTTGTGAAACGATTAAAAACGGCCGTTCGCGCGCCGATTCATTTGCATACGCACTATACGTCGGGTATGGCCTCGATGTCCGCGCTGATGGCCGTGCTGGGTGGACTCGATCTCCTCGACACTTCCATGTCGCCCTTAGCGGGCGGCACGTCCCACCCGCCGACGGAGACACTCGTCGCAGCGTTGCGCGGCACCCCCTATGACACAGGACTCGAATTGCCGAAGTTCACAGCGATCGCCGACCATTTTCGCAGCGTGCGAAAAAAGTATCACCAATTCGAAAGCGACTTTAATGGTGTCGATGCGGATATTCTGATTTCGCAAATTCCTGGAGGAATGCTCTCGAATCTCGCCGCTCAGTTGGCCGAGCAGAACGCGCTGGATAAGATGCGGCAGGTGATGGAGGAAGTGCCTCGCGTACGCGCGGACATGGGCTATCCGCCACTTGTCACACCGAGTAGTCAAATCGTGGGAACTCAAGCCACGCTCAACGTCCTCACCGGTGAACGCTATAAAGTCATCACCAACGAGACGAAGAATTATTTTCTTGGCCTGTATGGGCACCCGCCCGGACAGCTCAATGCGGACGTGGTCGCGCGCGCGATCGGAGACGAAGATCCGATCAAGGGCCGGCCCGCCGATCGGCTGGAACCTGAACTGGATAAAGCGAAAAAGGAATTGGCGGGAAAGGCGACGTCCGTCGAAGACCTCCTCTCGTTCACGCTCTTTCCCGCGATTGCCCGGGAATTCTTCGAGGAGCGCGAACGCGGCGAGCTGAAACCCGAAGAATTGGTTCCGGCGCCTGAGAAGGGACCGGCCGTTGCCCACGAATTACATCTGGCTCCCGTCGACTTTAACGTCACCATCCATGGCGAGACGTATCACATACAGGTCTCGGGATCGGGACGAAAAGTTGATGGGCGTAAACCGTATTACATACGTGTGAACGATAAGCTGGAAGAAGTGCAGTTGGAATCCATCCAAGAGGTGCTGGCAGGCGTGCCCGAGGCATCCGATGCGAAGCCTCGCGTCGGACCCAAACGCCCCAAACCGAGCAAACCGGGGGACATTGCGCCACCCATGCCGGGCCGGGTCGTGCAGGTGCTGGTAGCGATGGGAGATACCATCAAACAAGGCGAGGCCGTCCTGATTATCGAAGCGATGAAAATGCAAAGTCGCGTTCCCTCGCCGATCGACGGCACGGTCAAGGCGGTGTATGTGAAGGATGGCGATGACGTCAAAACCGATGAGACCTTGATTCAGTTGGAGTAGTGTTGTTGCGTGACTGCGGCATCCTTCCTTTCCGCACGAGCCTCTCTCTCATATCGGTGACGATAATGGCGCTCACCGCCTGCTCCTCAATCTCCGAACATCCAGAATGGTTCGACGCGATCCATCGCACACCGATTCACCGTGCTGTGGTGGATGGACATCGGATTGCCTACACCGACCGCGGCGACGGTCCTCCCGTTATTTTGGTCCACGGATTCGCCGGATCCATGTGGCAATGGGAATATCAGTACCCGCTTGCAGCCTCTTTCCGCGTGATCATTCCGGATCTCCTGGGAGCCGGCCTATCCGACAAACCGGAGATCGACTACACCCCCACGCAATTCGTGGAATTCATGCGGGGCTTCATGGATGCCCTTCAGATTCCACGCGCCTCGTTTGTCGGGAACTCGATGGGAGCCGGCATCGTTATGGGAATGGCACTGACCCATCCCGAACGAGTCGAGAAACTGGTCTTGATCGATGGTCTGCCGGATCATGTTCGCGAGAAGGTCACCAGTCCCTCACTACAGCGTGCGTTGGGTCCGTGGCCGCCCCTGTGGGTCGTGGAGATGGCCAACTGGTTCGCCGGCCGGGGCACAACCAGAAGCGTGCTCCGCGAAATGATCTATGACGATCGTTTGATCACTCCGGCGGTCATCGACCGCTCGAATAGAAACCGTCATCGACCCGGCGTGATGAAAGCGATTCGCGGGACCGTCAAACATTTGCCCTTATGGGAAGAGGGGTTTGCCACACGGTTTGGCGAGATAGGACAGCCCACCCTCGTCATCTGGGGCGACAAGGACGCCGTATTTCCACCGGCAGTGGGTGTGGACCTTCATCATAAGATCAAGGCCTCTGAGTTTGAGCTCATACCCGAGGCCGGCCATCTAGCCATGTGGGAGCGGCCCGACGTCATCAACCCCCGCATCCAGACATTTCTCAAACCTTGACAGCAGACCCCGGTCATGACACGGTTGGAGCAACGTCCGAACGTTCCATGGAGGCCCTATGAACCGATCGACCACCTTTTTCGTTTCGCTGGTTCTCCTAGGTGTAGGAACGGCAGGGTGTAACGTGAACTGGCCCGGTTCCAATTCCGATCGCGGATTTGCCTATCAAAATTTTCCCGTCGCCACGACGTCGGCCACCCCTGGAGACGGACACACCGTGACCTTCAAAGGCTCACCATTGGACCTTGAAGGCAAAGGGATCAAGGTCGGCGATGTGCTGCCTGATGTGCAAGTCGCTAAAAATGATCTCTCGCTCATGAATATCGCCGACACAAAAGGAACGGTGCGCATCATCAGCGTCGTTCCATCCCTCGACACGAAAGTATGCGAGCAGCAGACGCATTATCTCAGCGAGAAGAACCAGGGGCTCGACAAGAACGTGCAGATGATCACCGTCAGTGTCGACACGCCGTTCGCACAGGGACGCTTTGCCAAAGAGGCCAAGATTGCCAATGTGACGTTTCTCTCGGACTATCGCGGCGGCGACTTCGGAAAAACGAATGGCCTGCTCGTCAAAGGCCCGCACATACTCGCGCGATCCGTCATCGTGGTGGATAAAGAAAACGTGATTCGCTATCTACAAGTCACGCCGGAACTCGCGCAGCTTCCGGATATGGACGCCGCCTTCCAAGCCGCGAACGCGCTGGTGAAATCAAATTCGTAGGACACACAATCTGCCTCCTCTGCTAGCGCAGGAGCTCACAAGCGTTTCCAACAAGGCCGGAGCGGAGAGAGAACCGGAGGCGGTGAACTTTTTCACCCTCCCGCCCGAGCGCGCCAAGCCGCGCTTCTTCCAGCGTGGGCTACATTGAGAATTCTCTTGAGGCGGAGAACGCAGTTGGGGACCATTTTCAACATCCGACTGTAGAATGTGGAGGGTGTTCAAAATCGCCCGCCAACAAGGCCGCAGACGAACCCGCAACCGGAGGCGTACCCTCTGGGGTACGTTGAGGATGGCGGTGAGTTGAGAACGAAGGTGGCGGCGATTTTCAACGCCCGAATACCTTATGCATTATGAGATGTTAGTGATCGGCACCGGCCCCGCCGGCCAAAAGGCCGCGGTGCAGTCCGCCAAACTCGGCAAAAAAGTCGGCATCATCGAGCGCGCCGAGGTTGTCGGGGGTGTCTGCATCAACTCCGGCACCATTCCCAGCAAATCGCTCCGCGAAGCCGTTCTCTACCTCTCCGGGTTTCATCAGCGCGCCGTGTATGGAGCCGAATACCGGCTCAAACAAGACATCACGATGGAAGACCTGGCCTTCCGCTGCAGCCACGTCATCACCGAAGAGATCCACATCATCCAGAAACAGATGGCTCGCAACAATGTAGATCTGATGTTTGGGGCCGCGCGCTTCATCGATCCACATCGACTGGTCATTCGACACGGCGACGAGGAGACGGAACAGACCGCGGACCATATTGTTGTCGCCGTGGGATCGAAACCGGCCCGACCGGACACCGTGCCGTTCGACGGCCATACGATCATCGACACCGATGAATGGTTGACATTAAAGTGCCTGCCGACTTCGCTGATCATCATCGGTGGCGGCGTCATCGGATCCGAATATGCGTCGATCGCCGCGACGATGGGCATCAAGGTCATGCTGATCGATCAGCGACCACGCCTGTTGGAATTTGCCGATCACGAAATTATCGATGCGTTGCAAGTCCAGATGACGGCCATCGGCGTCGACCTCCATGTCAATGATCAAGTCGTACGCGTCCAAAAAGAGGCCGATCACGTCTCGGTACAATTACAGAATGGAAAACAACTGAACGCCTCCATGGTCATGTATTCGGCGGGGCGAATCGGTTCCACGGCGGGATTGAATCTGGAAGCGATCGGCATTCAACCCGATGCGCGCGGCAGGCTGAAGGTCAACGAACATTTTCAAACGACGGTCCCGCACATCTATGCCGTGGGAGACGTCATCGGCTTTCCGGCCTTAGCCTCCACCTCCATGCAACAGGGTCGCCTCGCCGCATGCCACGCGTTCGGTCTTCCGTCTGATGTGAAATGGCAGTTGCTTCCGTACGGTATTTATACGATCCCCGAAATTTCGATGGTCGGCCCCACGGAGCAGGATCTGATGCGCGATCAGGTGCCATATGAAGTGGGGCTCGCCCGTTATCAGGAGATCGCGCGCGGCAAACTCATCGGTGATGATATCGGCATGCTGAAGTTGCTCTTCCATAAACAGACGCGGCAACTGTTTGGTGTCCATGCCATTGGTGAGGGGGCCACCGAATTGGTCCACATCGGCCAAGCCGTCATGGCCCATGGAGGAAAAATCGATTATTTCATCGATAACGTCTTCAACTATCCGACCTTGGCCGAATGCTATATGGTCGCCGCGCTGGCCGGCCTCAATCGACTGCCTCGTCCGTGGTTGCCGAGTGAGATGGCGGCACGCCAAGGCGGAATCGCCTAGTGAGATTCAGGAGGCTGAAAATGATCCTATTTCACCCATCCACACCCCAGGCGCGCCGAGACGCGCTCCTTCCCGAGCTGCGTTCTCGCCTCCAGAGAATCCTCAACATAGCCCACGTGGGAAGAAGCGCGTCTTGGCGCGCTCGGGTGGGTGGGTGAAAAAGTTCACCGCCTCCGGTTCTCTCTCGGCTGCGGCCTTGTTGGGAATCATTTTGAGCCTTCTGTGATTTTGACCGTTTGAACACGAGTAAGGAAATTATGTCGTTTTGTAATCACCTTCGGAAAAGAGCGCAGTTGATCTGGAATGCGCAACTGACTCATCCGTTCGTAGTGGCGCTTGGGAAGGGCACGTTGCCTGAACGAAAGTTTCAATATTACATTCTGCAGGACGCACGTTTTCTTGGGGACCTTGCGCGCGTGTTTGCGGCCGCCGCGCAGAGAGCGCCGGATGCGGAATCGACGCTGAGATTCTCTAAATTGGTCGAAGAGACGATCCTGACTGAACGCGCCTTGCATGAAAGCTATGGCAACCGGTGGAAATTGACGCCGAAAGAAATGTCCGCAGTGAAGATGGCGCCGACGAATTACGCCTACACGCGCCATATGCTAAGCGTGGCGCAAATGGGAACCGCCACGGAAATCACTGTCGTGGCCCTGCCCTGCGCATGGATCTATTGCGTGGTCGGCAATCATTTGCTACGCAACGGTCCGCCGAAGACCGGGCACCCCTACCGCGACTGGCTCATGCTATACGCCTCGCCGGAGTTTGCCGAGGTGCAACGATGGATGCGGGCGAAGGTGGACGCGTGGGCGAAGAAGGCAGGGTCAGCAGAGAAAAAACGAATGGAAGAGGCATTCGTAATCAGCTCGCGGTATGAGTGGATGTTTTGGGAAATGGCCTGGAAAGAAGAGGAGTGGCCGGTGTGAATATTCGGAGCGTGGCATGCGGCGTCGTTCCCGTGTGCTCGCGCAACGCGCACGATCAGAATGTGCCCGTTGGACGCGCGCAGTCAGGGCCCAACCCCTCACACCCTGCGGGAGAGGAACACCGGCCACCGAGTAGAGAAATGAAGAATAAGGTGCTGCTCGCAGACCGCGCACGCTCGGAGGTGCTCGGTCGATGCGCGCAGTGACGGCCCAGCCCGGCGCTCCCTGCGAGAAAGAAACAACGGCCACGCAGGAAACAAAATAACAAAAAGAGCCTGCTCGTTAGCCCGGGATAATCGTTTGGTATGTCCCAGCAAGAATCAATTAACAGTTTCTGTAACCATTTCCAGGAACAGTTTAATCAAATTGTTTTGATCGACAACCGGCGACATCAAAAAATACTACTCGTGACAGCGATAGATGCTATAAGTCGCGCTTACCGTGCTCCGAAGCCTCGTTTTACAAGACGTTTCGTAAATTTTATTTACGATTTTGGGGATTGGAATGATAAGGATCGGGTCAGTCTCGTTCAGCTTTCTCACCGATTGCCACCTCATCCCCCGAGCAAGTTAAGGGACTATGTCGAGCGGCGACTTCGAAATTGGAAAGATTTTAGGCCTTATGGTATCGATAATGATCCGATGCCATCTGATCTGGAGACGCTTACAACTGATGCTGAAAAAGTACAAATCGAAGCTTGTGGTCATGCAAACCTACTATATGAATATCGTTGCAACCTCATTCATGAGTTTCGTGAACCAGGACATGGGTTCGAGAGCGTGGCAGACAGATCCCCCTTCTACCATAGTCTTACAAATTTTGAGGGTGGCACGAACCTCCCGTACGATACATGGGAACTGGTTTACCCGGTTAACTTTTTTATAAGCTTAACAAAAAGCTCATTGCATAACTTAAAGGAGCACCTCTCTGAAAAAGACATTGGTCCATATTCATTCTATAATTTTGGTACCTCATGGAAACACAACTAAACTGAAGACGTGTGCTCAACATGAACTTATATAAAATGGAGCAAAACAGAGTTCTGACAGTCCAGATCATTTAGTGAGATACATATGAAACAAGTTCTCACAATAGCCGGCTCGGATTCCGGAGGCGGTGCGGGGATTCAAGCAGACATTAAAGCGATGTCGGCGCATGGCGTGTTTGCTATGTCCGTGATCACGGCCATTACGGCGCAAAATACGGAAGAGGTGACGGAGGTGTTCGAGCTGCCGACATCCATCATCGAGGCACAGATCGATGCGGTGTTCGATGATTTCGAGGTCGCGGCGGTGAAGATCGGGATGTTATCGTCTGCGGACATTGTGAGGACGGTCGCGCGAATGCTCAAACCGCAGAGTGTCGTGAATCTAGTGGTCGATCCCGTTATGGTATCGAAGAGCGGCCAGACGCTCTTAAAACCGGATGCGGTGGAGGCCTTAAAGCGCGAATTGATCCCGATGGCGCTCGTCATCACGCCGAACGTCTATGAAGCGGAACAGCTCTCCGGGATGCCCATTAAGTCTCTAGCCGACGCGCGGCAAGCGGCGAAAGCATTGTACAAGATGGGATGCAAGCATGTGTTGATCAAGGGCGGTCATCTCATCGCTGAGCGCGGCACGGATATTTTATATGACGGCAAGTTTTTCAATATCTTCAAAGGGGATTTCATCGACACCCCGCATACGCATGGCACGGGTTGTACGTATGCGTCGGCGATCGCGGCGCAATTGGCGAGAGGCAAGACGCTGCCGGATGCGATTCAAACGGCCAAGACGTATCTCACAGAAGCGATCCGGCATGGATTGGCCATCGGCCATGGCAAAGGTCCGACGAACCATTTCTATTTCCTGCCCGACTAATTGAAAGGAGGCGCATGGCGCGCCTGTTTCGCCCGCCGGTTTTTTTGCTCACCGGATTGGCATGGCTCATTGCCTCCTCGCTCCTTGGATTGATCCTGTTCCTGGCTACGATACGCGGCATCGCTTTGCCGCCGATGCTTCGTCTGCTTCATGTGCACGCGGCATTAGTCGGAGGCGTGGCGCAGATGATTCTCGGCGCCATGCTGGCGCTTGTCCCGCCGTTGTTAATGACCGGTCGCGATCGGCCGGATGCGCACCCTGCTCTGTTCGCCTTGATGAACGGAGGGACGATCGGGGTGCTCATGGGATTCTGGGTACAGGACTATACGATCGTCGGCATCTCGGGCGCGCTGGTTGTCGTCGCTTTCTTGTCTTTGGTGACGGACGCCCTCCGTCAAGTTCGAACGAGCCTCGTGTCTCCTCCCCTCAACCTCTGGTTTTACGGTACCGCCGTGCTTGCACTACTAGCCGGGTTGGGCTTTGGGGAATCGATGGCGTTCCGCACGATCCCTCTCCCCTTTCTGGGTCAGGGACGGCTGGCGCATATACATCTCAATCTGCTGGGCTTCGCGACCTTGTCGATTATTGGCACCATGCACAATCTCTTTCCGACTGTGCTCAATGCCCGACTCTATAGCCCACGTTTGGCCCGACTTACCTATCTGATCTTACCGGTCGGCATACTTCTCCTGGTCATGGGCTTTCTCCTGTCGAATCTGTGGGCACAGATCGGCGCAGGCGCCGTTGTGCTCGCGGCGGTGGTGATGTACGCATATAATATGCTGCGCACTTGGATGGGCTCCGGCCGGCCATCGAGCATTGCGTCCGATCATTTTTTGCTTGCCACATTATTCCTCTTGCTCGTCGTACCCACCGGTATCTTAGTGGCCATAAATTTTTTGTGGGAGCCGTCCGGCGTGCCGTTCGGACGGCTGCATCTTGTGGGGTATACGCATTTGGCGCTTACCGGCTTCATTCTGCAGACCATCTTCGGCGCGCTCTCTTATCTATTACCGATTATTCTGGCGGTCAGCCGCGTCGCCAGCAGCAAAAAACGCGGACCTTATTTAGCCCAACTCACGTCCATCGTGGAACGCTGGCGGATCCTGCAAGTGGGCGCGTTGACCCTGGGCACGATGGGGCTTGCCGTCGTTGCGGCATTAGTGTGGAACTACAATTTACATTCGACGGTCGTGCAAGTGGCCTCATGGATGACAGCCGGTCTATTATTTGCCGGCATTGGAATATTTGGAGCGAAGATAGGCCTCCTCCTGACTCACCATCCTTCCCCCTCCTAACCGATGGATCCCGAATTCGTTTTGTATAGCGATTTTAATTGTCCCTTTTGCTATGCATTCGGCGAGCGTGTGATCCAGTTACAGGCGGCCGATCGTATCGCGTGGCGCGGCGTTCAACACGCGCCGCACCTTGCGGTACCGATGGCTTCAGCCGGGCCGACTTTTCGGCGAGAGTTGGAGCGTGAGGTTCCGTCGATCCAGCGGCTCGCCCCGGACGTGCCGATCTCTCTCCCGCGAGGTAAGCCGAACACGGGTCCGGCCATCCAAGCCGTCGCTTCCGCGCTGCGCATCGACGGGGAGAAAGCCCATGCGCTTGCTACATCTTTTTATCGAGCCTTGTGGCAACACAGACGCGATATTTCCGATTCGGTCACGATTCATACCTTAATGGCGGAAGCCGGCCTTCACGATGCTATTGATGCAGCGGCGGCCGACTCGATAACTCGGTCGTGGCATAACGCGTGGCTCGAACGAGGAGTCGGTAGCGTGCCTGAATTGGTTCGCCGCGATGGCGAGGCGCTGATCGGCTTGGTCGATCGAGATATCCTTCACGGCTTTTTGGCATTTCGTTAGCACCCTCTGCTGAGCCCTTCCTCTTAATGGTATGATGACCTCATGGAAGAATCGTTCACGTTTCACGACTCCTCAGGTCATCGCGTCTCCGTCATCCTGGTTACACCCGATACCCCAACGGAATCTCTCGTGCTTCTGTGCCATGGCTTTCTGTCGAATAAAAACAGTACGACAAACAAAACGCTGACGCGGCTGCTCGTCGAGCGAGGCATCGCAACCTGCCGCTTCGATTTCTTCGGACAAGGTGAGAGCGAAGGCCCCTTCGAGCGCATTACACTGACTACGGCCTTGGATCAAGCGCAGTCGGCGTTGGCCAGTGTTCGACACAAAGGCTATCGCCGCCTGGGACTCATGGGATCGAGCTTCGGCGGACTGGTCGCATTACTCCTCGCAGCGCGTACGACCGATCTCCGCGCGGTTGCCCTCAAGTGTCCCGTGGCAGATTTTCCAGAAACGCTGCGCATGGAGTTTGGCGAGGACCGGATGGCGCACTGGAAACGGTTCAACGAAATTCCCAATGTGCTCGGAGGGTCACAGCCGGTCGCCCTGCAGTATCGATTGTATGAGGATTGCTTAACCTTCGACACGTATAAGGCAGCCGAATCGATCCAGGCGCCCGTGCTGATCGTCCAGGGAGATTGCGATGAATTGGTCCCGCTCCATCAAAGTCGCCGGCTATTCGATATCCTCACAGGTGAGAAACGGTTGGACTTACTCCCAGGCGCCGACCATGGATTTACAAAAGGCGAGGACTTTCGTACGATGACGCACTCGATTGCTGAGTGGCTTGTTCAGCATCTTTCGCGGTGAAGGACGATGATGGAACGGTTGCGCGACGAGCAGCTGGAAGTCTTGAAGGTCCTATACCCGTGGTATAAGGAGGAGGTCTTCCGACGACGGGAACAGATGATGCGGCTCACGGCTTTCGCGAGCGCATTTCTCGTCCTGCTGCTCGTCACCATGGTGGCTTTTCCCGCACGGCCGCATCCCGACTTCACCACGGCGCTCTTCGCGATCACCGGTGTATCACTCTTCTCGGCGGTCTTCGCCTATCTCATTCTTCAACAGCGCAATCGCCATCGCATGGCCAAGCAAGCGCTCATCGAAATCGAACGGGTGTTGGGGTTGTACGATCAAGATCTGTACATCCTTGGTAAAACACTCTATCCCGAAGATTGGCAATCGGCATGGTTGAGCGATCGAAGCGTGACGATTTATTTGGCCGTGCTGGCGACGTTAACCGTGCTGGTGATCGCCGCCGTTCTCTTACGTCCTTGAGCAGCCGCACGAAACCTTCTCAGCGACGTGCTATGGTATTTACCCGCCGAAGAGCATTCGGGCAAACCAGTAATACAGCGGGATTCCCATCGCAATGTTGAAAGGAAACGTGATCCCCAATGACGCGGTGAGGTAGAGAGAAGGATTGGCTTCCGGTAGTGAGATGCGCATGGCAGCCGGCGCGGCAATGTAGGAGGCGCTTGCTGCCATCACTCCCAACATCGTGGCTCCTCCTAAGCTGAGACCCACGAAGTCCCCGGTCAACACACCCAACATCCCATCAAAGATGGGCATCAGGATGCCAAAGATGATCAGGAACTTGCCGACGGTTTTGACTTCCGCCAGCCGAAGTCCGGCCACGAGTCCCATTTCCAGCATGAACAAACACAGCACACCCTTGAAGAGGTCGCCGAAGAACGGTTTCGTCACTGCAATACCTTCAGGACCGGAGATGTATCCCACGACCAAGGCGCCTAACAAAATCATCGATCCTTTACCAGTGATCGCCTCGTGCAGCACCCGCCTGACCCATCCGGTCTGTTTCGTCGAACCACTGGCTTGCCCCTCTGCCTGAAGCGCCATTCTGGCCAACAGAATTCCAATGACGACGCCAGTAGGCTCCAGCACCGCCAGAAACGCAGAGACATATCCTTCCTGCCTAACCTGCAAGCTGGAAAGAAACTGCGTGGCGACGGCGAACGTCACGGCGCTGACCGACCCATAGTGTCCAGCGATCGCAGCGGCATCGTGAATGGAAAACTTTCCGATCTTGCGAAGGATGAAGTACCCCACGATCGGGATCAGAATCCCTAAAAACATCGTGCCCATTAACGGTATCCAAATCGCAGTCAAGCCTACTTCGCGTATTTCAGCTCCGCCATGCAGTCCGATCGCCGCAAGAAGATAGAGAGTCAGTCCGATATATAAAGCCTCTGGCACCTTGAGATCAGACCGTATCAGAGTAGCTAGGATGCCAAGCACAAAGAAGAGCGGCATAGGCGCAGTCAGATTGTGTCCTATGGCTTCCAGTAAACTATGATCCATGTGCTGAGCCTCCAGAAAGAACAGTCGGTCGGGCTATTCAAATCGAGCAATTTCTATTCCATTGAGGACGATCGAATAGTCCACCAGTTAACCGTGTTATTAAAGAGAAGCGCTCATGGTGTGATTGCATGATTTCAGATTTCGCGCGTTATCGCACACCGAGCACCGTGCATATTTGATTGCTAATAACCTCACCTCTCCGTCAAAATTCGACGTCGCACAGTGCGCTCACCGATATCGAAGGAGCCCGAAACAATGTAAGTTGGCCACCGCCGTTGTAAGGCACCTTTTAAGGGTGTAGGGTTCCCTGACTCAAATCCGCTGCGGGACTGCATTTTGCACAATGCTCTCTGACTGAAGAATCGGGGGAATCCCCGCGGCCAGCATCATTGAAAGAATTCCTCTTTGACCTACACCACCAAGGGGCCGTTATGAACATGGATCGTCTGACCGTCGCCATGTTGAACGTGATCGTCAGCACAGTGTTGACCTATGGGCTGGCACACGGAGCTGAACGCTTCTCCATTAAAGACATCGGGGAAATCTCTCAAGGCGTCTCGGTAGAAGGCATGAACAATGCGGGCCAGATCGTCGGCGCGACGCCGGCCACGATTTCAACGAATCGAGCCTGGTGGTATAACGGAGCCAAGGTCATCGAATTCAGCAGTTGTGGCGGGACGGGATGCCGCGCGCTGGATATCAATGGAGCCGGCCAGATCGTCGGCAACATCGGCCGAGACCCCTATATTTACAGTCATGGCAAATTCATCGATCTCGCCGCATATGCGCGTCCGCAAGGGATTGCCTCGGCGATCAATGATCTCTCGGAAATCGTGGGATGGTATACGCTCATCCCGGCTCCCGGTGAAAACTTTCCACCCGAACGTCATGCGTTTCTCTATCGCGGTCGTAAGCTCACGGATCTTGGGACACTGGGAGGGACAGAAAGCGGCGCCACCAGCCTCAACAATTCCGGACAAGTCGTCGGCTATGCGACGACCTATACGGGCGAATCGCACGCCTTTCTTTTCGAACGTGATCGGATGCGCGACTTGGGGACTCTCGGGGGAACGGCGAGCCGCGCACATGGGATCAATGAAGCGGGACAAGTCGTAGGAAGCGCAAATGTGGCGAGAACCAATAAACCGCACGCCTTCCTGTATACCGACGGAAAGATGCGCGATCTTGGGACCCTCAATGGCGATGAGAGCGTGGCGTTCTGCATAAACAAGTCCGGTCATGTGGTGGGAAACAGCGGTGGCCGTGGGTTTCTCTATACCGGCGGCCGGTTGATGGACCTGCAGACGCTAGTGCCCTCTGAGGCCGGTTGGAAATCGCTCGTCCCCCGCTGCATCAACGATCAAGGGCAGATCGCGGGTGTAGGTACGTACGCGGATGGCAAACAACACGTATTTCTCATGTCTCCTGCGCCGGAACGCGCGGACACCTTGCCCGTTCCCTCGGAGAATGTGGCCATGACTAACAATCGATGATGGGCTTTGAGAGGACTAGTATGAGACGTTATCTACAGGGTATAGCCTTCCTCATGGCAGTAGGCCTGGCGTTGATACCTGCATCCAGCGCATCTGCGGCAACCCGCGGAGAGGCGCAAGAAATGGCTCGTTTGATCGGGCAACTATTGAGTGCAGGGCGGGTGGTCATCGAGCGAAACCAAGCCTTGATCGACGATCCCGAGAAAGGCGACAAGGGCTTTACACCCGACGTCTTTGAACGGCAATTAATCGATGAGTTCCGCTTGCGATCGGGCATCGACCTTAAGAATATGAAGGAGGTGGCTATCCCACCGATGGCCAAAGACCTGCTGCAGGCACTGGTGGCGTCCAGTAAATCTGTTGTCGCCGACGCGCAAGACGTGATCAACCGGAAAGGGGTTGGGTACAAGAATTTTATCCCGGCCAGCTTCGGAAGCCAGGCGGCGGCAAGATTTTCCGCGCAGTCTCACGTCAAACTTAAGCAAACGACGTTACAGCCGCGTAATGCGAATAATACACCGGATGATTATGAACAGGCGGTCTTGCGGCGATTGCTGGTCCAGCCGAGCCAATCGGTCACGATCAATCAGGTCACGGACGATGGGACTCTTCGGGTTCTGACGCCGATTTACTATACGAAAGATTGCCTGACGTGCCACGGCAGCCCGGCTGGACAGATAGACATCTCCGGCTACCCCAAAGAAGGCGCGGAAGAGGGTGATCTGGCGGGGGCCATCAGCGTGTCTGTTCCCTTGAAAGAGCAGGAACGGTGACATGATGACGGATAGCACAAGGTCGCTCGTGGGACTGCGCCGGCAGTGGCTTGACCCGGCCTATCGACAAACAAAAAAGATGGCGTGCGCGGCCTTACTCATTGGGGCAGTTTTTCTTTTCACGATCCAGCCGCTCGACGCGGCGTCGGGCGACACCTATTCGATCAGGGACATCGGCTTGATCGGCCCTGGGGTGAGCGTTGAAGGGATGAACAATCAGGGAGAAGTAGTGGGCGCCGTCCCGGCCTCGAGCGGCGCGACTCGATTTCGAGCTTGGTGGTACAAAGACGGCAAAGTCACCGATCTCAATACATGTGGCGGAATCGGCTGCCGCGCAATGGACATCAATGCGGCAAGCCAGCTTGTCGGCAATATAGGTCGCGATGCCTATATCTATAGTCACGGAAAATTTATCGACATCGCGGCTTATGCCCGGCCACCCGGCATCGCATTAGCCATCAACGATCTGGCTGAAGTCATCGGCTGGTATACCCTCATTCCGGTGCGGGGCGAAAACTATCCATCGGAGCGACATGCGTTCCTGTATCGTGGGCGGCGATTCACCGACCTGGGCACCCTCGGAGGCATGGAAAGTGTCGCGACCGACATCAATAATAATGGACAGATCGTGGGCTATTCGAGTACCTACGCCGGAGCGACTCACGCATTTTCCTATGAAAATGGAAAGATGGTCGACTTAGGCACCTTGGGCGGAACGGAGAGTCGGGCGAATAGCCTCAATGAACGCGGGCAGATCGTCGGCAGCGCCGATATTGCCGGCTCGAACAAGCCTCATGCATTCCTATACGCAGACGGCAAAATGACCGATTTAGGCGCCTTGGATAATGGCGATAGCCAAGCCTTATGCATTAACAAAGCCGGTGTCATCGTGGGGATGAGCGGGGCGCGTGGATTTCTGTACAAGAATGGAAAGATGGTGGACCTTAACACCCTGCTACCCTCCACACTCGGTTGGAAATCGCTCGCTCCCCGCTGCATAAACGACAATGGCCAGATTGCGGGCGTCGGTATATTCACAGACGGGAAACCGCACGTGTTTTTGATGACCCCTAAATCTGATTGATCGATCACTATTTCGCTAATCATCCCTCTTCTCGTTGTCTGATGTATTTGCACTGCTCGATAAGTTACATGGACCATGAAGGATAGGGAGTATGGAATGACGCGTCGAACTCCGCCGTATTCGACTTTCTTTTTTGCTGATGACACACAGTAGCGCTAGGCACCATGGATCGTCTTTTCCATATTTCTTCTCGGACAGTCATTGACCTCTAGATGGAGGCAGCATGCAACGCCAGCAGTCCACTCTTGTAACGATCGTGACGGAACGAATCCTCGAACAAGACCTTATTGAACTTGCCCAAGAAGCCGGGGCGCCTGGCTACACGATCACGGAAGCCAAGAGCGGCAAGGGTGTACATGGCGAACGGAGTGAGGCGGCCATCGGTCAGGACAATCTACAAATGATCGTGGTCGCGCCCGGCGCTGTGGCCGATGCAATTCTTACCGCCATCGAACAGCGCTTTGCGAAGTCGTACGCGATCATGGCCTTCACTCAGACTGTGGAGTGGATTCGATGGACACCTGCAAAATAGCCGTGTGCTTCACGGATCGCCGGTCGAATCCCTGTTCACCCGACAGACGAATGGATCATTTGGTTCCGGCTATACAACCTTCGAACATTTATCCCCGCGGGACGCCTCTCAAGAATTTAGAGGTCGATTTTGTCATCGGCAAACGAATCGGATCAGCACGCACTACCCCAAAATGTCAGTTGCCCCGTTGATCTATCGAGTGAAAGATCATTTGTTCTATCAAGTGAACGAAACTTTTTCCTTCCTCAACGGAACTCTGCCGCTGCGATGCGCTCCTCTGAAATCGCGATAATAACGTTGCCATGAACGACGGCGTTTCTATTAGGGCCCTCAAGAAAATTTTTGAGGTTGTTGTACTCGTGATCCTCATGGTCACTCCGGCGGCTTGGGCTGCGGAGGAAGGCGAGTTCGTAAAAAAAGGGGGGCACTGGCAGTATGTGCCCACTGAAGATCCGTGGGGGAGATATCTCCTGGAAAAGGGAATCATCTCCCAAGAGGAATTCGACCGAGGCCAAAGGATTCTCGAGAGCCGGCAACGCGTCCGCGACCCCGGGTACAGTGTCGGTTATGGAAACGGTCTCAACATCAAAGTCGGCGATAAGTTTCTCCTGAAGCTACGGGTCCAATTACAATTTCGTTATAACCAGCATGAGTACAATCAAGCCTGGCGGCTGGTGGGCGATGCAAACAATTCTCCTGAGCTAGTAGGGACCAATCTTACGGCCGTCCGTCAGAATGATTCTTCCGCCAGCACCTTCAATGTGCGATACGTTCGTTTGCAATTCCTCGGCTATGCCTTTGATCCGGACCTCCGCTACAACCTTACCTTCTCGGCGGACCAGCCGGAAGGCGCCCCGAACGGAACGAATGGCACCGGCAACGTCGCCCTTCTCGACGCCACGGTAACGTCGTGGCATGTCCCGTATGCCACCGTGCAAGTAGGGCAATATCGCACTTGGTTCAATCGAGAGGAAATTACATCGGTCGCGACATTGTCCTTCGTCGACCGGAATATCGTCGCGGAATCCTTCATTGCCAACGTTCTCAATCGTCGGGATATCGGCATCACCATCCTCAGCGATGAAAGTAAATACCGGTTCAACTATGCTATCGGCATTTACAATGGCGCGGGAATTAATACCGACCGCCTCGGCATTCCGGTGACGGCAGGCAATACCCGAGCGAATGCCGATGAGCACATGTATGTTGCTCGCGTGCTATGGAACGTGAGCGGCCGGCCAGGGTATGGTGAGGGCGATATTCTCTATTCGCGTGTGCCGCAGATTGCCGTAGCCGCCGGCTATGCCTACAACCCCGGCCTGAATTTGTTGAATCCCAGCACCGCCATTCGCAATCAACTGATTGCCACGAGCAATGGCCGCCTGATTGGAGCCGGCTTCATCGACTTTCAGACATGGGAGTTCGACATCATCGCCAAGTACCGCGGGTGGGCGCTTCAAGCCGAGGGATACATTCGCGAACAACAGGTGCGAGGCGGCAATCCCCAACTGGGCAGAGCCACCGGCTGGTACGTGCAACTCGGGAAATATGTCATTCCACGAAAAATGGAAGTCGCCGTACGCTACGCAATGATGGACCCGAATACCAAACAGGGACAGGATCTGATTCAGGAGGCGGGCGTGGCAGTCAGCTACAACTTCGACGGCACCTTCAACCATCGTATGGTCACCGATTACAGCAACATCACCATGGGAACCGGCGGCTATGCAGCGGGACGCTCGACATTGGCCTCCCAGCCTGGGTACGGACAGGATCTTGTTGAGAATCGCATCCGTGTCATGTATCAATTCTATTGGTAATGACCGACGAGAAGTGAGTATGCGCATCGGAACATCATCGCTTCAATTCGCCGTACCGGCAGCCATCGTGTGGTTCCTGACGGTGGGCACCGGCTGGGCTGAGTCACTTACGATTGCGGCAGCGCCGAGTCTCAAGCCGGTATTACGCGAGATACTTCCTCTCTTCGAGTCACAACACAAGACAGCGGAGATCCGCATCGTCTATGGCCCTTCGCAAACGCTTCGGGAGGCTATTGAAGACGGCGCGCCCGCCGACGTCTTTCTCCCGGCGGCCGCAGAAGAAGTCAACAAACTCCACAACAAGGGCCTTACACTCAACGGCGGTCCTGTCGTGTATGGACAAACATCGCTCGTGCTGGTCACCGCGTCCCCGGCGCATGTGAAAGGCGTGTCGATTAAAGATCTTCACACCAATCGAATTGCCCGCATCGCCATGGGCGATCCGAAAACCACCGCCCTAGGCGCCCTCACCCAAGAACTCTTATCGAGATTAGATCTTGGGCCGGCCCCCCATTCCCGATATCTGTATGGCAAACACGAAGACGTCATCCATCTCGTCACTAGTGGAGAAGCCGATGTAGGCATTGTGTATCGAATCGATGCAGCCGCCAATCCCAAGCTGCAGATTATCGACGAGGTGCCCGGGTCTTTTCGGCTTCCCGTGAAATTTTCCAGCGCCGTCGTGTGGACCTGCAGCCATCGCTCTTGTACGTTGGGCAAAGAGTTCGTCCATTTTTTGAACACGCCCGATGTGCAAAACATTCTTCAGAAACATGGCTTCGACCAGTCATATGAGCACGCATTACGGGCCCAGCGAAGCACCACACGGTAAGACATGAATGTGACGCGCCTTCTCCTGCTCATGTTGTCACTTCTGTGGGTGTCCTGCGCCGAAACGACGCCTCGTCCTGGGTCCGTGCTGTGGGAAGAGGGCCTCGATCAAGTCCGACTGGATTCGGAACCGACTCCTGTTCGAAATACACATCCGGTGATCTTGAGCGCAGGCCAGATGGCGAATCTCTTGCGAGGCGTGCGCGCCGGTGAGCGACGTAATCTGATCTATCGGCTCGTCAGCGGCGAGGCCAAGCAAACACGCGCATTTCGTGATGACGAAATCCTCCTATTGGCCAAACCGATGGCCGATGCGCTGGCGCGGGCCACGCCGGATCAACGCGTGTATTTTCACTTGAGTCAGCCGGGGGCGGGCGGAGAGGTCACGACCACGGGCTGGGCTTTTGCCCGAGACCCGTTGCTCTTTTTACAATTAAGCGAAGTGCACGATTTACACGCGGTGGGTCCTGACATCAGCAAATACCTCCGCAATATGCCGGACGTTCCCGAGGCCCCCACGCCGTTCGGCCTGACGTTCGAACCCCAGGAATATGTGAATAAGGAAGTCTCAAAAGGCAGCTGGTTGGCCCCGGATCAATTGGAGGAGTTACAGATTCGGTACCGAGAGGCGCTGACCGAACTGCCGAGCTATGTCATCGAAGAGCCGAAAACACCGCTCCAAGATCGTGTGCCATAACGACCGCCCGGACGTCGTAGCAACACAACGCCTTACTCCGATTTCGCGCAGCGAAATCCCGTAAAGCTGTTGCGTGTCGCAGGCGGAAGCTTGAAGCGGCCGTAGGCCAGTAGATATTTCGGCAACTCCGACCACGATCCCCCTCGCAACACCTTAAACTGGCCCTGTTCAGGTCCCTGAGGATTCCGATTCTCGCCTGCCTCATAATAGGCGGCGCCGTACCAATCGTGCACCCATTCCCACACATTGCCGGCCATGTCATACAGGCCCTCATGGCTTTTCCCCCGCTGGTAACGGCCGACCGGCATAAGCGTTTGACTATAGCTGAAGCGCGCGCCAAGTCCGTAATTGGCCAAGTCGAATGTCGGCGTCTGATTGCCCCATGGATACGAACGTTCATCGAGACCGCGGCCCGCGCGTTCCCATTCCGCTTCCGTCGGCAGGCGCTTCCCGGCCCACCGACAGTACGCCTCGGCATCTTCCCAATCGACTCCAATAACCGGACGGCCGGCATGCGCTTCGAGCGTGACCGTCTCCCAGAAGGCCGGCGGCGTACGTTCGCTCTGCGATAAAAAGACGGTGTAGCGGCCCACCGTCACCTCGTACAGATCCATCAAATAGGCGTCCAACCGAATCTGATGTCGAGGGCGTTCATCCTCCAACCCCTGCAATCCATCGACACCCATCCAAAAGTCTCCTGCCGGAATGGTGGCCATCGCCTCATCGAGAGCCTGAACGGCATGCGGATCTCTATAGGATTTGCGCAGCCGATCGAGTTGCGCGCCGGCAGGCGCGATCGCGGCCAAGAGTAGAAGGCTCGTGAAGCCGATCAAAAGAAGGCGGAACATCAGAGAGTGATCACACTTTATCGAGCACCTCGCGCACCTTATGAGTGAAGGTCGTCGGGCTGAACGGCTTTTGCAAAAAGGCCATTCCGGCCTGCGCGACCCCGGCGTGCACGACCGTATCATCGGTATACCCGGACATGTACAGGACCTTGATCGAAGGTTGTTCCACCGCCAACTGTTCAGCCAACTCTCGCCCACTCATCCCCGGCATAACCACATCGGTCACCAGCAACTGAATCTCGCCGGGATGTTGCCGGCAGATACGCAAGGCTTCGATGCCATCAGCCGCTTCCCATACATGATATCCGTTCAGCTTCAGGAGACTCTGCACAAATCCTCGCACGCTCTGTTGATCCTCGACCACGAGCACGGTCTCCCATCCCGGTAGCGGCTCCGCGGACACGGGAGTAACAGACACAGTCGCCGCTTCGGCGTCGCTTTTCGGCAAATAGACAGTGAATGTCGCGCCGCGACCGGGCGCGCTGTCGACGGAAATGGCGCCGCGGCTTTGTGTGATGATGCCGTAGACGGTGGCCAACCCCAAACCGGTTCCTTTGCCCAAATCTTTGGTCGTAAAAAATGGCTCGAAAATCCGCGTCTGGGTCGCCGGATCCATTCCGCACCCGGTGTCCCGCACCGTCAACTGCACGTACGGACCTGGCGACACCGTGCCAAGGCGCTGGCAGGCGGATTCGTCTAGTGACACATTGCTCGTTTCGATTGTCAAAACGCCCCCGCGCGGCATGGCATCCCGCGCATTGATAGCCAGGTTCATCAGCACCTGCTCAAGCTGGCCGGCATCGGTTTTGATGAGTGTCGGTTCGGGCCCCAGGGCCGTTTTTAATTCGATATGCTCGCCGATCAATCGCGGCAGCATCTCCAGCAAGTTTGCCACGACAACATTCAGATCCAGCACGATAGGTCGAAATACTTGTTGACGACTGAAGGCCAGCAATTGACGGGTCAGCGCAGAAGCCCGATCGCCCGCGATTTTGATCTGCTCGGCGTGCCTCCTGAGCGTATCGTCCGTGCTGAGATGATGCTGCAGGAGTTCGCTATAACCGGAAATCACGGTGAGCAGATTATTAAAGTCATGCGCGACGCCTCCCGCCAGCTGTCCGATCGCCTCCATTTTTTGCGCCTGGCGAAGCTGATCTTCCAGTACCTTCCGGTCCGTCGTATCGATGGCCATTCCAGCCAGCACCCGTTGGCCCGAGATATCGCGAAAGGGAAATTTGAAGACCAGCCAATGATGCAGTTTTCCATCCGGTGTCGGCGCTACCTCCTCCAGTTCCACGACACTCTCCCCGGCCAGTACTGTCATATCGTTCTCCCGCAGACGAGTGGCGATCTCAAGAGGCTGCATGTCGATATCGCGCTTGCCCAGCCATTCCGCCTGAGGGCCGAAGTAACGGGTAAATGGCTCATTGACGTACAGATAGCGCCCTTCCTCGTCTTTGATGAACGCCACGGCAGGGCTGTTGTTCATAAAGACTTCGAACCGCCGCTCGCTCGCCCGAATGGCCTGCTCGGCTTTTTTCCGGTCGGTAATGTCGTGAATCAGGATCAGTTCAGCCTGGCGTGTGCCGAAAATCAGGGTGTGACCCGTAATCTCTACGTCGATGAGCGAGCCGTCCCGTTTTCGATGTGTCCAGACCCCTGCGGCACTCAATCCCTGCGATACGCGTTTGACCTCCTCCAGAAGAAGCGGTACGTGCTCGGCAGGCCGAATATCCTTAATGGTCATAGCGAGAAACTCTTCGCGCGTATAGCCATAGTGCCGGATTGCAGCATTATTGACGGCAAGAAACGCCAACGTCTCCAGATCGTAGACCCACATAGGATTGGGGTTGTTCTCGAATAAGAGGCGATAGCTCTCTTCGGATTCGCGCAACACATGTTCCGAACGCGTCAACTCTTCCGTCTGCTGGCGAAGCGCGTACACTGTGTGATCGAGTTGCTCGCATTGTTTGATCACCGCCTCTTCGTGCACGTCGAGGAGGTCTTCGAGCGCGGCGATTCGAGCTTTCAGTCGATCGACGTCGTCGGGAGAATATTCGTGGTTCATCAGGCTCCGCTCCGGCGGCCTCACGTGACGATCGCGTTTCGATCGAACGGCAAGAGCGCGATCTTCGCGCAGAGGGCCAGCGTCTGAAACCGGTCGGCAATTTCCCGCGCAATAGGCACTTTAGAAAACACGATCACCGCGAATATCTCGGCCGAGGGCAGCAAGCTGCCGAAGCCCAGCACAGACTTAATTTTATAGGGAAGGACAAATTCCTGTTGGCATGGAATATACGGACTGCCGACGGCGTCGGCGACATGGAAGACATTGAACCGATGCTCCTCCTGATCGACGATGAGGTTCGAGCTGGGCCTCAGGAACGCATGCAGATCGACCCCGAATTGACTCAACAGTTGTGAGAACATCGGAAATTGGGCCACAAAGGTATCGCCGACGACGGGAATCGCTTGGAAGCGGGTGGACTGCGTCCGATCGTTCCATTGCGGTTCCTGCCCGGCAGACGCGAGGAGGAGAAAGCATTTGGGACAGGCCGCGAGAGAGGCGTGCCCCAATTTGTTGGCGGCGAATCGCTGCAGCGAGGGACCCACGAGATCGGTGGGATGTGTTTTAAACGCGCGCACCAGTACGCAGGCGGGTTGGCCGTGATCGTTGACTAACCGACAGTAGAGGTAATGGACGATCTCGTTCGCCACCTCTTGAAGGTTTGTGGCGGTGCCGCCTAACCGGCGAAGGGCCGCGCCGCATGCGGTCATCTCTTTGAGGCCAAATTGGGCGAGACGATACATGGAGCTTTCAGTGATGGTATTCGACCATCCTCATCAATCGAAGTACGGTGACGATGTGAACGGCATTTTTGTACATCCTGCACCAAGGCGCTAATACACCAGCCCACTCACGAGCCAATGGCGATCATCCGGAACATCGATTAACAGGCGACTGAGATTCATTTCCGCTAACTGAGCCGCGACTTCATCTTCGGTGAAGGCCGCCAAGAGGGAATTATAAAAGTCCCGCCGTAAAATAGCCGGTTCATTCGCCGCATATTGGTCGACGAGAGCAGCCGCATCGTCCGTCGATGCGGGACGCAAGAGATCCATGACCAGCGCGTAGCTACCTGGACGCGCCAATTGCTTCACGGCCAACCAGAATCTCAGCGGATTGGGGATATGATGTAAGAGACTGTTTGACACGACGGCATCGACCAATTCCGGAAGCACCAGCGATTGAAAGCGCTCGCACCTGAGCGTAATGCGATCGACGAGACCGGCGTCAATGATGGCTTGCTCCCCCAACCGAATCATAGGTAGCGACGCGTCGATTCCCGTGATGCGACAGCGAGGGAGTGCACGAGCGAGTCGGATGGGGATGTCGGCGGGTCCACAGCCCAGATCGACAATGTGGCCTTCGGTCAAATCGGGAAAAGCCGCCAGGAACCGTTCAACGAACTCTTGATTCTCGCGCTCGAAATCCGCCTGTGCGTAAGCGCTCGCCTGCTCAGGATCGTCCATGACCTCCGGTTCAAGTATCCGATGCATCGTCGTCCTCAATTCACTGATATCTTGACAGAATTTCCAATAGCTGCAAGTGCGTAGTAGGGGTATCCTTCAAAGAGAATGCGCCCTACCGGTAGGGCGCATTAGCCCTGAATGGCGCCGTGAGAAAGGCTCTCAGCGAGAAGCATTGGCCGGTTCGTAGATGATCGCATCACCGACTCGGATCGACCCTTCGCCCGACACGCGGGCATACATGCGACTCCAACCAGGGTGCTTCTTATGAGAGATGCGGCTGAAATCCCCATTCACAAACCATCGGGCATTGTGAATGCACGGCGTCGTATAGCTCAGCAATTCCAACTCAACCGATTCGATACAAAGTCGATCCCCCGGTTTCAGCGAGAACCAATCCAGCCCGGCGATCGTCACATTGTCTCCGGTCGATCCAGGCGCAATCGAATGACCTTCGGCTTGAAGCGCCTCGATGGCTTCCAAGGAATATACGCATACGGCACGGTCGGGGCCACCATGAATATTGGTATGACGCTGCCGATCTCCCACGACGCCCCGCACAGTGATCTTCGCTTCAGGCACCGGAAGCTTGGGCACGCCTCCGTGGGACACGCTAATTTGGTGCACTCTCGGCGGACCATTAAGACGCGTAGTCATCGGGAGTCCTGATCAAAGCTAAAATGTATGGCCAGCCATCCATCCCGTTCTCGTTCCCACACCGGTGCTCCACCGACGCGGGAGAACGCATCTATCACCTCCGACCGATCTCCGGATAAGATACCACTGATCACGAGCCACCCAGGGGCACTCAATAGACGTGGGAAAACGTCCACCAGCCCGAGTAACGTTCGGCGATCCAGATTCGCAATCAATACATCGGACCATGCGTCGGGAACATCCGCAAGTCCCGAGGTATCTAATTTCAGCTCACCGCCGAATCCATTTTGAGCCGCATAGCCGACCGCGCACTCGATGGCGACCGGGTCATGATCGATCCCCCATGCCGACGTTGCGCCCAGCCGCACCGCCGCCATGGCCAGAATTCCGCTGCCTGTGCCTACGTCCAGCACCCGTTCGTTCCCTCGAAGGTGCGCTTCCAGCCATTCCAACATCAATTGTGTCGTCGCATGATGGCCGGTCCCAAACGCCTGCTTCGGATCGAGAATCAGTTCCACATCACCAGGATTGACCGCCGCAGCCTGCCAGCTTAGACGGATCACGATTCGACGCCCCACGCGAAAGGGCACGACCGATCGCGCCCATGTAAGATTCCAATCTTCGTCGGGCAACGAATGGACCGAATATGATCCGCCCTGGCTCACCGTCTGGATCAACTCGGCAACCACTTGTTGAGTCTCTGCAGTCCACCGCTCATGCGGCCAATAGAGATGGATCAGTCGCTCTTCTTGCCATGCACCCACCATCCAGGGATCGTTCAGGAGGCCCGTGAATTCTCCCGCATCCATGTCGATCTGTACCTGCACATCTATCCAGCCTTGCCCCATGACTCTCCCGATTTTCTCGCGATGAGTTGACGTCTAAAGTGCGACCAGGTATGGTCAATTCTAACGAAACGAATGTCCTTGGCTGCCCTACACGCTCCCTCGCACAGAGAATACTCGCTCGTTCGCCTGACGGCGATCATCGACCGTTTACTGGCGCGCGCCACGCAAACCAGCGCTCGATTTACGCGCTGGCGTTTGGCCATCTTTGTCGTCGGCGCCGTGCTGTCCGTAATGTGTTTCCAGCAACGATGGTTCCAGCTTGGGAACGCGACACTCGTCGGTTTTCTGGCCCTCTTTCTCACCGTGGCCCGCTATCATACCAAGCTCGAAGATCGGATGCAGCGGCTTCGGCTCTGGCGTCGCATCAAAGCAACCCATGTCGCCCGATTGCGATTGGATTGGACGGCCATTCCACCTCGCATCACGCCGACGCACGAACAACATCCATACGCGGCCGATCTCGATATCGTGGGGCCACATTCACTACTCGTGCTGCTGGATACGACCAATTCGTCGAACGGCCGAGAGCGATTGGCGGATTGGTTGTTGACTCAGCCGCCACCGCCTGCTGAATGGATCCGTCGCCAAACGCTCGTTCAGGAATTGGCTCGTCTTCCTCTTTTTCGTGACCGCCTCAGCCTGGAAGCCTCCTTACTGGGCGAGGCCGAATTAAACGGCCAGTGGATTCATACCGCCCTGGCGCCCCCGGTGGCCTTTCCCAAGATGATTCCCTTGCTGCTACTCCAGGCCCTGCTGGCCGTCACGACCTTGGGACTCGCATTCGCCTCCGCCATCAGCGGACTAAAAGAGTATTGGATCTTGTCCTTCACCCTGTATGCGGCCGTTTATCTGCTCACTTCAGGTCACGTCGAGCCGGTGTTCGGACGAGCCCTATCGCTCCACGGTCAACTGGAAAAATTGGGCGGGCTGTTTTCCTATCTCGAACGGCGCTCATACGGCGCCACACCGGCACTGGGACGCCTATGCGCCGCGTTGGTGGCGGGGGCTCTGCGTCCGTCGCTTGCCATCCGACGGCTGGCGCGTGTGTCTCAAGCCCTGAGCGTCCGCGCGCACCCCTTGGTCCATTTGGTGCTCAACGGCATCGGCCCGTGGGATCTCTTTTTTACCTGGCGGCTGGACCGTGTGCGCAATCAAGTGCTCAATGACATTGCCGTCTGGCTCGACACGCTAGCTGAACTGGAGGCGGCGCACGCGCTCGCCACATTTGCGTATCTGCATCCGTCCTATCCGTGGCCCTCTCCGCTGAGCGAACGCGCGTCCGATGCGCCGCCTGCACATACAGCGGCCCTGACGGCAACGGCGCTTGGCCATCCATTGATTCCATCTTTACATCGCGTTACCAATGATATCGACTTGCAGGGATTCGGGCGGGTGCTACTGGTGACCGGCAGCAATATGTCCGGTAAGAGCACGTTCTTGCGCACGATTGGCATCAACACGTGCTTGGCGCAGGCCGGCGCCCCGGTATGCGCGCGCTCCTTTGAATGGGCGTGGGTCCGACTGGCCTGTTGTATTCGCGTGGACGATTCTCTAGAGGCCGGCCTCTCCTTTTTCTATGCGGAAGTGAAACGCCTCAAGCGGTTGCTGGACGCCGCGCAGGAGCGTACATCGCCGCCGGTCTTATTTCTTATCGACGAAATCTTTAAAGGCACGAATAACCGGGAACGGTTGATCGGCAGCCGCGCTTTTATCCACGCGCTTTCCGAAAGCAATGGATTTGGACTCGTGACGACACACGACCTCGAACTGGCCGATATGGAGCGCGAAATTCCCAGCCTCTCCAATGCGCATTTTCAGGAAACGGTCGATGCCAACCAATTGAAATTCGACTACGAAATACGCCCGGGGCCCTGCCCGACGACCAATGCGCTTCGCATCATGGCGCTGGAAGGGCTTCCGGTCACAGACCTGTCGGCTCAACCTTCTTCACGCTCAACCCCAAGAGGATGAGGATGAAATCCACTCTGGTCGCATCCGTGAGCCTGATATGCTTGCTGAGCGCCTGTTCGACACCCGGCGCACCCAAATCGTATTTCGACGAGGATACCCAAGGCCGTTACTATACGACCGAAACGGGGAAGGTGCTGCGCGTGGAGCGGGACGGGACGGTCTTGGACGTCACCTGCCTTCCGCGCGAGTTCACCAAAAACACCTCGAAAAAAGATCTTCCGGTCACGTTATGTGGCGGAGAGAAAGTTCAGGTCATCGGCAAAACCAGAAAGGTCGGCGACGAGTGGGACATGTCTCATTATGCGATCACGCCAGAGACCGGCACGTGCAAACCGCTGCTGCCTTTCCTCATTAAAGACTGGGAGGAGGAGAAGCGGCATTCGTGTTGGCATCGCGTCTGGGAGGTGCCGACCGCCGTCGTCGTCTATCCAACCGTGGCCGTCGTCTTCGTCGGTGTCGTCACGGCGCCCATCTGGGTCCCCATCCTGCTTCTACACTGATCTTCACACCTGGGCGATCGCTTGCTGTACTAAAGACAGGCTTTAAACTTTTGCCCGCTTGAACCTCGTAGGAGCACAAACCAAATACAGGCTACCATCCCGACGGGAGCAATATGCCCGCCTTTAAGACAATGCAGGACATCGTGAATCTACAATTCTGAGAAGATGACTAGCCAATATAATCATTTCGACCGCCTCGGCTGCATCAATCGCTACATGCCGATGGCTGTTAGGATTCTTGTAAGAGCCAATAGCACCAGCAAAGAGATCGCTCAGTGCTTGACGTTCCGCCTTGAGTGTCTTTAGATCGGCTAGAAGACCGCTATCAACATCAAATGCCTTTCTCATTAACGGAACCCCAATGTCTGCCCGCGTCAAAATTTCCTTTAGTCCGGACACCCACTTCCACTTCTTTGAACGCCTGAAACACAGCGGTGTCATAGGCGCCTTGAACAAATGTAGGCCAGACCTTTTTGGCAATCAATGGATGCAACTGCGCTTTGGGTAGCATGTTGCCATTAATAAATGACTTGAGGTCTGTAGAATTCTTAATACTCCTTCCACGCCTTGTGATAAACATCCAATCTCCATGAAGACCTGGCCGTGGCCTTGGAGCAAGAAGGCCTTCTCTTTCCAACCATGTCCATGCCTTCATTAACGCTTTGCCGATTGTTCCTCTGATTTTGTGAGTAGGAAACGGCGTGCAGGTTGACATAGTTGTATCCGTTTAATCGCGATTCTTCTTCTGCAGCCCCTAGGGAATTTAATCATTGCATCAGAGGGCCTGCGAGCTCTTCTGGTAACATATCGAGTAACATTTATGCCTTAGGAATAATACTCTTTATTAACATTTCCATGATGCTTCTCCGTTTGTATATGCAGTGAAAGTAACCGCTAGGACCATGCAGGAGAAGTGTCAAGCTTGTAACACCTCCATCTGTTCGTCGTTAGAGTAAGTTCACCCTGCTTGTAGGAAAACTACTGATACACAGCAAATTCAAAGGTTGATAATGTGTGAGAGGAATGACGAGCGCTCCTTGGCTATGGAGGACCACATGCGTAGATATTTTGCTTTCAATTTGACGGCGGTTGGCTTATTGATCCTTTCCGCCTGTACTTTTAGAGCCACGAGTAATGAGATCACCGACACAACGCAGAATACGACCATCAGTACCTCGGGTCGATCGTGGTTTACGAATGACGGCCTGGTTCGTCAGGGAGAGCGTATTAACGCGTTCGCCGCGTTGAATTTCGAGAATCTGACGACCGATATGGCATTGGGTGGGGGGGAATATTTAACCTCGCTCGGAACCTTGATGGGCGTGCCGGACGATCAGCGTGCCTCGTTCTTTCATCTGGCTCAAGGGCAATATACTACGCTGGTTCACTCCGGTGCAGCGACCCCCGCGAACCTGCTTTCGGGGCTTGACCGCACCCTCGCCGAACACGGGATAATGACGGCGACAGCGAGATAGTCCGATCAGGGGGTGATCTGCAGTGCGCGCGAAAGTGCGACCTGCGACAGATCGTCATGAGGCGCATCGCGGAGTGACCCTGTGCGGACAACGTTGCCGTTGCGAAAGATGAGATAGTTGCTTGGAATGGCAGGAACGCGCGGCCCGGGAAGAATGATGCCCGCCAGGTTTAAGGGATCGGCCGCACAGACACGAATCTCCTGAGCCGCCGACGCATCTCCTTCCGTCCGGCGCAACGCACGCAGCGACTCCAACGCTTCCGGCAACGCAAATTGCTCGCCGGTAAATCCACTCACGAATCGGCCACCGCGAATATCTCCTCGCAATTCCATGCGCCGGTACTGCATGAGCAAGTCCCGCCATCCGGGATTCAGCGATTCCCGCACCAAGAGATCGCGAAAGACGACGCCATAGCGCCTCAACAATTGACGGGCCAATGGTTCGATTGAATGGGTTGTCCGGGCGTCTCCGGCTCCTTTCGGCACGATCGATCGTAATAGGGACCACCGGCCTGCGGCCGATCGGGGGCGTCTCGACCGCTGTGCTCCCGCGGCTCGACGACGTCGAGGATCGAGCAGCGCCCGAAGATTATCGAACCCGTCGGCGGTAACCAATCCGGCCGCCGTCAATTCCCACAGAGCGCCTTCGATCTCAGCGGGCACGTGTCCGCAGCCTCGTGCCAGGTCGGCAAAAAAACTGGCGCCATGTGCATCAAGGTGCTTCAGCAGATCGCAGGCGATGGGACTCACCGCTGCACTCGCATCAAAAGCCGCATCCCGCCGTTCATCCATCGTCGTCATCATCCAGGAGGCCTCTTCACGAGGAAAGAAACTGATGGGCGCAAGACTCGTCGGAACGATCCGGCTCCCGCGATTCGAATCGACGAGGACGTCGAGGCGCGGGTGAGGCGACAACCGCCCCCACATCACCGAGCCCCCAAGGCACAAGCCGTCTACCCAATCCGGATCGTATTTAGCGCTCCTCAGCGGCAAGAGATGGCGTTCCCACGCCGATGCGGCGGCCTCGAATCCTGCCAGTTGCTTGACGATTTCAAGCAGCCCGGCTTCCCCGTGCAAGCGTGAGGCAGGCGCGACGTGTTGCCATTGAAAAAGAAAGCGCATGAACTCTGTGGCCGTGACCGGCTGGACTTCGCGACGCAACGACCCGATGGTCAGACGATGGATGCGAGCCAGCAGTCGTCGATCACACCATTCGATTGCCGCTGTACCATCGGAGGTGGTGGTAAATCGACCGCGAAGCACCTGACCCTGGGATTCCAATCTCAGGAGGGCACCGTCCACATCGCCAAGGGCCAGATGAACCCGGGCCGCGAGCGCCTCCGCCGTGGTGGGGCCGATGCTCTCCATCCATCCTTGGACAATCGACACGATGGATTCGTCTCGCGTATGTGAAACATCCTCGGGCATATGCGTGCGCGATGGCACCCAAGCCGCATGCGGAAACACCGTATCGAGAGCAGCCGCCCGTTCAGTGGCCACCCAGCCGTTTACTCGGGCGCCGTCCGGCCCATCGTGGATCGTCACGACCGCGGCTCGTCCAGATGCGGTGAGAGCGGTGAGCCACTGCGCCCAGGCCTGCACCTGCGCCTCCGGCGCCCAGACCAGCGTCAACAAGGCGTCGTGCAATTCATCGGCATCGCGGACGACGGGCCAGACCTCCGCGGCCACCTCTGCAATCGCCTGTGGATTCAATGCCCCTAGCTGCCCGGCCAACTCGGGCGGGAGGCTGCGACGCATTTCCACGGCACGCGCCCGACGTTCCTCCAAGGGCGCATCGTCCAGATAGGCATAGGGATTCGCATTGAGGATTTCGTGACAGAAGGGCGACGGCATGGGCGTATCGATCGCCACGCAACGAATCTGCTTGGCCTCAATCCGCTGCAGCACGTTGATCAGACCGTCCAGATCCATCGCTTCGGTCAGACAATCCCGAATGGTTTCGTTGATCAATGGATGATCGGGCGCCTCGCGGCAAGACGCGCCGCTATCCCGTGGATGATTATCCTGACACGCTGTAGCGCCGGGAAAAACGGCGGACAAGAGATCTTCCGCCCGCATCCGTTGTATCTGCGGCGCAATTCGACGTCCATTCACGAAACGCAACAAGGCCAGCGCCCGCGACGCGTTCCACCGCCATCGGGTCATGAACATCGGCGCTTGCAAAATGGCTTGTACGAGCACCTCGCGGACGGTGTTCGAATGGAGAAACCCGAAGATCATGTCCAACGCAAAACTGTGTTTCTCACCAAGGGACAGCACGACACCCTCGTCGGTTGCCGCCGCTTGCAGCTCGAAATCGAAGGTCGTGCAAAAGCGCTTTCTCAGTGCCAGCCCCCATGCCCGATTGATGCGCCCGCCGAACGGCGTATGCAGCACCAGTTGCATGCCGCCGGCTTCGTCGAAAAACCGCTCGGCGATAATCGTGTCTTGTGTGGGCACCTCGCCCAAGATGGCCCGGCCGGATGGAATATAGGCCGCCGCCTGTTCGGCGCCGCGACGATCCAACCCACATTCCGTTTGCAACCATTGCATGACGGGCGCATGGTCCGTCTGGCCGTTCGCAGGCATCAGTCGATCGATCTGCGCCCTGACCTCTGCCACTTGGGCCGACAATTCCGCCGTCCGCGACGGTGCTTCTCCGCGCCAAAACGGAATAGTCGGCGGTGCGCCGTGCGCATCCTCGACGCGGACCTTGCCGGTTTCCACGCCACGAATGCGCCATGACGCATTGCCCAGGAGAATGATATCGCCCGCCAAACTTTCAACGGCAAAATCCTCATCGACGGACCCCACGACGGTACCGTCCGGCTCGGCGATCACGGCATAATTCGCCGTGTCGGGAATGGCGCCACCCGAGGTGATGGCCGCCAATCGGGCGCCTCGGCGCGCCCGCAGTCGACGGTTGACCCTATCGTGATGCACATACGCCCGACCTCTTCCGCGGCTGGTCGCGACACCTTCCGATACCATCCGCAGAACGGCATCGAACTCGCCGCGCTCCAGATCGCGGTAGGGATAGGCGCGGCGGCATAGATCGAATAGATCCGTTTCATGCCACTCTTGCGTCGCCGTCGCGGCGACGATCTGTTGGGAGAGAATATCCAACGGAGCCGGTGGCACGATGAGCCTGTCCAGCTCGCCCGACTTGATGGCATGGATCAGCGCCGCGCATTCAATCAATTCGTCACGCGTCGTTGCAAAGAGGCGCCCTTTGGGAATCGCGCCGATCCAATGGCCGGAACGGCCGACCCGTTGCAAGCCGACCGCGATGGATCGGGGGGAACCGATTTGGCACACGAGATCGACCGCGCCGATGTCGATGCCCAACTCCAGGGAGGCCGTGGCTACCACGACGCGGGTCTGTCCCGCCTTGAGCCGCTCCTCCGCCGACAAACGAATCTGCCGGGAGAGACTGCCGTGATGCGCCGCCACCGCCAGCTCACCCAATGATTCGCGCAGGCGTTCGTCGAGATGATGAGAGACGCGCTCAACCAGCCGGCGCGTATTTACAAAGACGAGAATGGATCGATGTTGCCCAGCCAACTCGGCGAGCCGATCGTAGATGTCGCTCCAAATGGCGTTTGTCGCAACCGCCCCAAGCTCATCCTTGGGCACTTCGACCGCCAAATCCATCTGCCGTCGATGGCCGACGTCGATGATGTGCAGATCATCCGGACATAAACCTTGGTGCGGCTGTGCCGAGAAGAGAGTGGGATTCGGGCGCTGTCCCACCAAAAACCGCGCCACCGTCTCGATGGGCCGTTGAGTAGCGGACAGACCGATGCGGATCAGCCTCTTCGCCGCGCCCGCTTCAAGCCGCTCTAACGAGAGCGCCAAATGCGCGCCACGCTTGTTCGGCGCGAGCGCATGGATCTCATCCACGATGACCGTCCGCACATCGGTTAATGTTTTGCGGCTCTTCTCCGCCGTGAGCAGCAGAAAGAGAGACTCCGGCGTCGTGATGAGGATGTGCGGCGGCCTCCGGAGCATCTGCTGACGATCCCAGACCGGAGTATCGCCCGTCCGAACCATCACGCGAATGTCCGGCATCAACAAGCCGGCCGCAAGCGCCGCATCAGCGATCTCGGCCAGCGGCTGCTGCAGGTTCTTTTGCACATCGTTGCTCAACGCCTTGAGAGGCGATACGTAAACGACGTGCGTACGATCGTCCAACTCACCCCGCAGCGCCTGCTGAAACAGAGCGTCGATGCAAGATAAAAAGGCGGCCAGCGTTTTTCCCGAACCGGTCGGAGCGGCGATTAAGACATCCCGGCCCGATTGAATGGCCGGCCAGCTCTGCGCCTGCACATCGGTCGGTGAGCCAAAGCGCTGTTGAAACCACGTGGCAATGATGGGATGAAACGATGAAAGAGACATGAGATGGTGCATATTATCATGCCCGACCGCGCTTATCCCACCGTCACTTGACAAGTGTGTCGTCCGGAACCGATAGTCCCACACTCGGTTGCCCTTCATTCTACAGCAAAGGAGAACCCATGACGCGACGGTCACGGATACATCGAACGCTTCTCACGATTCTCGCCTTCTCGTTTGTCGCGTTTGGCCAGGGAGCGCGGGCGGCAGAACGAGAGAAGCTCTTATCGGACCCGGGGGTGTACGGAACGTTCGCGGCCTTCAAGGTTGACATGGATTGGTGGAAATTGGAGAAGGGCGCACGAGAAGCGGCCACGGCGTCCGTCAAAGAGGTCGTGCAGAAACATGCGGACCACGTGATCGTCGATACCTACCTGCTTCGCGGCCTGTCGGAACACGCCGATCTGCTTCTGCGTATTCACGCAACCGAGCTGATTCACAATCAGCAGTTTCTCGTCGATTTCATGAGGACAGGGCTCGGCGTCCATTTGGTCAATACCTCGACGTTCAACGGCCTGACGAAGAAGGCTAACTACGTGCCCAGCTTTCCGGATGATACAAAGGCGTCGCTCAAAACGTCGACAGACGCCGGAGCCAAACCCTATGCCATCGTCATTCCTATTCGCAAAGATGCCGCATGGTGGTTGATGGATCAAGAGACTCGCGTGCGGCAAATGAAAGAACACACCGATGCGGCCATTCCCTATCTCAAAACGATCAAACGCAAACTCTATCATTCGAATGGACTAGACGATTTCGACTTCATCACCTATTTTGAAACCGCCAATTTGGCCGACTTCAATAGTCTGATTTTGGCCTTGCAACAGGTGAAGGAAAACCAACACAACCGGCGATTCGGAAATCCCACCCTTGTCGGCACGGTTCATCCCCTTGACGATATCCTCGACGTATTCGCTCGATAAAACGGATTCCTCCGATGCTTGTCATTCTCGGTGCAGGGTATACCGGCCGGTTTCTCTACGCGCGCGCCATCGCGAATGGTGTGCAAACCTTAGTCACCAGCCGCGCGCCGGATTCCCATCTTTCCTTTGCTCCGCCGGCACATCGACTCGCATTTGATCTTGAGCAGGAGACGACCTGGCGATGCTTTCCGGCGGGCGTCGACCTGGTCTGGTGCTTTCCGGCCGCACCGATGGACACGATCACCGCTTTTGCGGACGTCGCACTATCGAAGGCGAGACGCGTCATAATTTTGGGAAGCACGTCGGCTTACGAAACTTCCGATCTGAGTGCAGAGAAAGTCATCGACGAATCCGCGCCGCTCGACCACACACGTCCACGCGTACAAGGCGAGGAGTACCTGCGCACGCATTTCGGGGCGATCGTCTTACGAGTGGCGGGGTTGTACGGACCGGGACGGAACGTACTGGATTGGATTCGTCGTGGAAAAGTCGGATCCGCGCCGCGCTGGGTGAACCTGATTCACGTCGAGGATTTGGCCGCCATCTGTCTCGTGGCGCTGGAAAACGGCCGCCGTGGAGAAGTGTATAACGTCAGCGACGGCCAGCCGCGGCGCTGGAGCCAGATTTGCGAGACCGCCCACGTGCGGTGGGGTGTCGTGCCGACGCACACGGATATCGACACGAGTCCTGGAAAGCATATCTCGATCGCCAAACTAACGCGTGACCTTCAATATCAATTCCGGCATCCGGATTTATTCTCGGCTTTGGATGAGATCGAGACCGCTACTTCAACCCAAGAGACCGACGCGCCGACGCCGCAATCGACTGCCGAACAGTCCACAGGTCTTTCCAGGGATCTTCCTTCAGCATCTTCAACCGGCGCGGAACGGTCTTGACCGTGAACTCATCCAGCGTGAGCCGACTCAATTCCTCCCATCGAACGGGCACGGATACGGTTGCGCCGGCACGCGAGCGTGTTGAATAGGCCGCTACTGCCGTCGCGCCTCGGCTGTTGCGCAAATAGTCGATGAAGATTTTCCCCCGACGACCCGCCTTGGACATCTTGCTGGTATACCGATCGGGCGCTTCCTTCACCAAACGTTCGGCGAGCGCTTGAGAAAACCCCTTGACCTCCTCCCACGTCTGTTTCCCGGTCAAGGGCACGACCACATGCAGGCCTTTGCCACCTGTCGTCTTCACCCAACTGTCCAGCTTCATCGTCGCTAATCGGTCTTTAATCAGTTCCGCCGCTTCCGTCACACGCGCCCAGGGCAACCCTTCATCGGGGTCGAGATCAAAGACCATGCGATCGGGGTTTTCCAGTCGGGGCGCCCGCGCTCCCCACACGTGTAGCTCCAGCGCCCCCATTTGTACAAGGGAGATCAAACCCGGGAGATCGTCAACCATTAAGTATGCTGAGGAGGCGCCGCTTTCTTCCTTGACATCGATCGACTTCACCGCTGCCGGAACCATTCGATTCATATGCTTTTGATGAAAGCAGTCTTTCCCGGCTCCCTCAGGACAACGCACAACCATCACGGGTCGCCCCGCCAGGTGCGGTAAGACCCACTCGGCGATGGATTCATAGTAGCGCGCGAGGTCCTGTTTTGTGACGTCTTGTTGAGGATACAAGATGCGTGTGGGATGCGTGAGTCGAATTCCGGCAATCTCCACGTGCGCACTCGGGCGAGACGCGGCTTTTCGATCAGCCTTCGGCGGAGGGGCTGAATCATCGGGAGGCGGTTGTGGAGTTTCACGTTTCACGTCTATGGCCTTCTTGTCCTCACGAAGCCCCTGAAAAGAAGGATGCCGTAGTACGCCATCCGAGGTCCATTCAGTAAAGGCAATCTCTCCAACCAGATCCGGCTTGACCCAATGGACGTCCCGTAACGGGCCCGGCACGCGGTTCTTAAACGGCGACTGAGGGCGCTCCAATCGCTGCAATCGGGCCGCAAGGGTTTTCAACAGCCCTGTGTTGAAGCCGGTGCCCACCCGCCCGGCGTACATCAACGCGTTCCCTTCGTATACTCCGATGAGAAGCGCTCCGAAGCCGGTGCGAGAGCCGGACGGATCGGTAAATCCGCCGATCACGAATTCTTGCCGCTGCAGGCACTTCACTTTGAGCCAATCGCCGCCGCGGCCGGGTTGATACGGCGAGTTTTTTCGCTTCGCGATCATCCCTTCCAGACCCAGCCGGCAGGCCGCTTCGTGGAATGCCTGTCCGCCGCCGATCACATGATCACTGTAACGAAGCGCGCCGTCCTTCGGCTCCGACTCGAGGACGCGATTCAACGTTTCTTTGCGCGTCAGGAGCGGCACGTCCGACAGATCGTATCCATCGAGATAGAGCACATCGAAGGCATAGTAGGCCAAGGTCGCGTCGGCGCCCTCGCTCAACGCGCCTTGGAGCAATTGAAACGAACTCCGGCCATCCGGCTGCAACGCCACCAGTTCTCCATCAAATAAAGCGGTTCGCAGGGGCAACCGCGCCGCGGCTTGGGCGACGTCGGTAAATCGATGCGTCCAGTCCTGGCCCGTTCGCGTGAGTAGTTGGGCTTTACCCTTCTCGATGCGACACTGCATGCGAAAGCCGTCGAGTTTAATTTCGTGTAGCCACTCATCTCCAACCGGTGACCGATCCGTCAAGGTGGCCAGTTGAAACGGCATGAGCTGGGGAAGAGACGCTTTTCTTCCTCCTTCCATGCGCGACGGATCGATTCCTGACTTCGATGCCGAGGTGGATTGGTCCCGATTGCTATGCCAGACTGACTCCGGTTCTTTTCCCATGTCCTCGATCCGCCTTCCGCTCAGCACGCTTTCCGGTCGCTCTTGCACAATATCACGTTGATCTTGAGGCGCCGCCTCCTCGTCGGCTTCTTTGATCAAGAGCCAGTTGGTCTTCCCTTTCTCTGGTACCCCGGCTTGACCGTGCATGCGGACGAGATTCCACCCGCCACGCAGCTTTTCGCCTTGAAGATGAAATTTCAGCTTTCCTTTTCGCAAACCTTCATGTGGATCTCCTTCGGGTGTCCAGGACCCTCGGTCCCAGACCTGCACACGACCGCCGCCATATTCCCCCTCCGGAATTACCCCTTCGAAACCGCCGTATTCGATTGGATGATCTTCGACTTGAACGGCTAGACGCTTCTCTTTCGGATCGAGGCTGGGACCTTTCGGAACCGCCCAGCTCTTTAGTACACCGTCTTCTTCCAGGCGAAGATCGTAGTGCAATCGAGTGGCTGCGTGCTTTTGGATGACGTACGAGCGTTGCGGGCCCTGAGAATGGATGCGGCCGGCGGGTTCTGGCGTCCGTTTGAAATCGCGTTTCTTTCGATAATCCTTAAGCCCCATACCCCAGCTTACCAGACGATATGGATGCCTCGTCGACAGTCTGCCTCCTACAATCGACCGATGAATTCTAAAAGATTACGGACCGTTGCGACTTCAACACTCGAGCCATCCTCCGGAATGATCAACAGCGACACTGCAGCGGATTGCGGGAAATAGAGATAAGGCACGACAGAGCCCTGCTCGTGCAGAACCGTCCCTCTCGTACGCAAGACCATTTCCGATTTTGAAACCAAACTCTGCTGGTAAACCGAAAGTTGGACTAACAGTCTATTCTGTCCACCGCGCTCGTCTTTACTACAATCCGTTATCATTCGAGTCATAATTTCCTGGGCAGCAGGGGAAAATAAAGCGGGGAAACTCTGACAAACAATTACGATCGGCGATTGTCTCTAGGGATCTCATCAGCCTGGTTGATTGAGAAGGGTATGAGCAGACGGCGGTACTAGTCCGAAATGACCGTTGATACCATGGTTAGGAGAATTAGGCTCGACTATGAATCGCTTTGATGATCCAATCTGTTCGGACGGATGCAATTAGGAAGCGCTGCGCCAGATTGTTTCTAGAGCGTTTCGGAGACCAAGTAATGGTGGCAGGTGGGAATGGACATGAGGGCTCTTTGAGTTGAGCCGACTGAACCAACGGCAACATCACGCGCCTTGCATGGATTTTTTTGACCGAGGAATTACTGACAGGTATCGGTCGAATTCTCGACTGAACGGTAGCATTCGCAGGAAATGGATTTTAATTTGCCGGAGTCTAAGACCGTAATTTTCCCGCGCGTCGCCCGGATGACCGCTTGTTTTTCCAGACTTTGCAGGACCAACCCAGCGCTCGGCCTGGTGATGCCCAACATCTCGGCCACCGTCTCCTGTGTTAACGGAAACTCATCCGTATGGGCGCGATCATGCGCCATGCTCAGCCATCTTGCGCAACGCTGCTCCGCAGTATGCAGCCGGTTGCAGCCCGCAGATCTCGCGACTTGCGACAGCATGGCATTCGCGTAACGGCGGATCTGTTCGGTCAAGTATACGTTCCGTTCGATTTCTTCTTCAAAAAGGCTCGACCGCATCCGACGGGACTCCCCCGGAACTTGGACGATCCCGCGCGCGAAGGCTAATTCCATCCCAAAGTATCTAGGCAACCCAAGAAAACCATCGTTGCCGATCATCGCGACCTCAACGCACGAGCCATCCTCCATCACGGTGAGCAGTGAAATCACGGCGGAACATGGAAAGTACACGTAGTCTATCGGCTCGCCTTGCTCATAGATGATTTCCTGCTTATGCAGGTGGACTAAGTCCATCTTGGACAACAGACTATCTTGAATGGCCTGGGGAAGACTGCCAACCAAATGATTGGGATGGGTTTCTGAAGATTTGGTCATCACGGGCGCTAATGTAACATAAACAGACAGCAGCGATGTTCAAATTTTATGACAAAACTTTCTTTTTTTTCTGACATGTAGATGACAGACTGAGCCTTCGGATATCGTTATCTTGAAGACCGTATGGCTCGATCCATTCTCATCGTCGATGACGACCCGGCACTCTTGGATGCTTTGACCTCCATGATCTTGATGAGATTGGACGATGTACATCTACAGACTGCGGCGGTGCCGGAAGATGCTCTCAGCCTCATTGCCAGTCATAATTATGACATCGTGCTCAGCGACATCAAGTTGCCGGGGATGAATGGACTCGACCTGCTCCGCCACATTCTTACGCTACGGCCGTCAACCCCAGTAGTCATGATGACCGGCCATGGTGATGCCACACTTCGACAGGAAGCGCTCAACGCCGGCGCCATCGGGTTCCTTCAAAAGCCGTTCGATCGAAACACGCTGATTACTCAATTGCAAGAGGCTTTCGGCAAAGCCTAATTGATCTCTCTCGTTGTGCTCTCATGTTTGATCGGCTACCTACGAGTAGTGATAACTTTTTTTTCGTTTTCCATACGAAGGCGCTTCCAACCGGACGGTCAAGAGTTAGGCTCGAAGCAGATAAAGGATGGACAGGCACACAAGCAGATTATTGGCGGCGTGCGCGAACATGCTGGGAAGCAGGCTGCCCGTTTTTTCATAGATCCACGCCCACAGCATTCCACTCCAGAACACACTAATGAAGCCCAGCACCCCGTAGCCGTGGGCGAGCGCAAAAATTCCGGCGCTGAGAACGGCCGACCACCCCCAGGAGAATTTTTTGCGCAACGTGCCAAACAACACACCACGGAAGGCGACTTCCTCGAAGATAGGCGCCAGCACGATGAATTCCAGAAGGCTCACCATCACCTCGGGCAGGCTGCCCCATGCCAAATCCGCATCGAACCATTCTGTCCAATGACTCGACACGCCCCACCATTCGGCAAGCTGGCCTAGTCCCCACTCGCCCACCAACCCTATCGCCAACACGGCAAGAGCGGCCGTGACCAGCCGCGACCAACCTCCGCGCAACGGAACCAACCCAAAGCCGCCGACAAAACCAAGGCCATACGGCGCAAGCAGATACTGTCGAGTCAGTGCCAACAGCGGCAAACCTGCCAAGGGAATACTGAGTAAGCGCAGCAAGAGGCTGTGGGTTTCCCACAATAGGACGGCGACGCTGAGCAAGAGACCCAATGCGGCCCCACGGATGAGCACCACGACCCCGACTCGGCCGCGCCATAGTGGAGGAAGGGGGGCGGTGCTCACCGTGTATGGATGCCGGCCGCGAAGGAGAAGCCCAAGCGCCACCAGGCCAATCAGCATGATGCCAAGCTCGATCGAGGTAAGCAGACGCACTCGCTCTAAGAGAGGTGTGATCCGCCGGTCCCACTCCGCCCGGATCGCATCTGTGCGTGCCTCATCATCAGACCGTTCCGCCAAACGCATCGCCAGCTTCGTGTAAAACCAACCGGACGGGAGTGCGTCGGCCAATTCCGCCTGCAACACATCTTCGACCGCACGGTCAACCTTTCGATCAAGATAAGCCGCGTATATCAGCCGAGCATAGAGCGGAAAGGGCACCTCGCGATTGTCCCACTCGGCAACCTCCTGCCGAACCTCTTCCAGATGTCCGGCTTCCGCTTCCAGCGTCGCGCGCTGCAGATGAATTTCTGGATTAAAAGTCACGCGACTCAATTCGCGATACCAGGCGATTGCCTGGTTGAGATCACTCGAACCGTTATCCGTCGTCAATTGATACAACAGGCGCTCCCACGCAGGCGCATGGGCAATGGCTTCCTCCACATCCAATGTTTGGCTGACCATCAGGAAAAGGGCGCGCTCTGGAAACGCGACCCGATCCAACGGAGGAATGGTCATCTGGAGCCAGACGAGGAAGGCCATGCCGCCCGCCAGCACGAGCGCCATCAAGACGGTGAACGCCGTCGACAACTGCACGGCCCGAGTCGAATCGACAGTCGCCGGCGGTTGAGCGCTCGGCGGAGAATCTGTGCCGGAGAGTGAAGAATCGTCGTCCATGGGGCGCGACTATACCATCCTCCGTCGCACGGCTGCAGCTGTGTAGCTTCCCGTAGCATGCTCCCCTCGGCATTCGCTATAATGAGTGCCCTTCATTGGATAGAGAGAGAACGGTAGTGAAACGATACGACGATGCTCCCCTTCCTCCGGCTCGACTCCTACTCGGTCCCGGTCCGAGTATGGTGCATCCCCGCGTGTTGCACGCGATGAGCGTTCCGCTGATCGGACATCTCGATCCCGCCTTTCTGACCATCATGGATGAGGTGCAACGCCGGTTGCGTTCGCTTTTTCGTACCGCAAATCCATTGACGATTCCAATCTCCGGGACCGGGTCGGCCGGGATGGAAGCCGCGCTCGTCAATGTGATTGAACACGGCGATGCGGTCATCGTCGGAATCAACGGCGTCTTCGGTTCGCGCATGGCCGCCATGGTGGAACGATGCGGAGGCCGTCCTATCCCGATCGAATCTCCCTGGGGCCGCATTATTGAACCGGACGCGATTGCAGACGCATTGAAGCGGCATGCGCCGGTCAAAGCCGTCGCGGTCGTGCACGCCGAAACCTCTACGGGAGTCCATCAACCTCTGGAGGACATCGGCAGACTGTGCCGACATTTCGATACGCTCTTGATCGTCGATGCCGTGACCTCGCTGGCCGGCCTTCCTTTAGACGTCGACGGCTGGAACATCGATATCGCCTATAGCGGCACGCAAAAGTGTCTCAGTTGCCCGCCGGGCCTTGCGCCGCTCACGATCGGCGAACGGGCCCTCGCGGCGATTCGGTCGCGCCGCACGCCCTGCCAAAGCTGGTACCTGGACGTCTCCTTGATTGCCGATTACTGGGTCAGCTCGAAACGCGCTTACCATCACACGGCGCCCATTTCCATGATCTATGCCTTACAGGAGGCGCTACGGTTGGTCGATGAGGAGGGGCTTGACGCAAGATACGCTCGGCACCGCACCAACAGCCACGCACTCATGGCGGGACTTGACGCGCTCGGTTTCGAGCCGACCGCGCAGGAAGGCGCTCGTCTCACGACGCTGCACTGCGTCGCACCGCCACCCGGCATCGACGAGGCGTGGGGGCGCAAGACCTTACTGCAGGAATACGGAATAGAAATCGGAGCCGGGTTGGGTCCGTTGCAAGGCAAGGCGTGGCGTGTCGGTTTGATGGGTGAATCCTCCACCCGTGCGAATGTGGAGGCGCTTCTCGGCGCGGTGGAGCAGATGTTTTTGGCACAAGGTTGGATCCAATGCGCCGGCGCGGCACTCGACGCCGCGGCTCGAATCGAGAACGTGGCCTCGAAGTGATTTTGATCATTCGCTGCAAACGCGCAGTCCATCGTATGTGAGAGTGGAGAAAAGGCTGTCATGACACTGCGGAGCTTCTTCTTGATCGTATTCGGTTTGTGCCTCGGCCTCTCGGTGTGGGGCCTCTCGTCGTTCGTCAAGTCTCAGGATTCGGACGTCACGTTGAATCCGGCCAAAGTTGCCGAACAAATCCACGCCGTCATTGAAGCCAATCGGACGATCTATGCCACGCATGTCGTCGATAAGCTGCAGGCTAAAGGCATCGTCACCGCGGCGGAATACTGGAAACAGGAAGACGTGCTCCCGTTACCGGCCCAATTTCTGATCGAAACGGGTCGGCTGATGAGCGAAAAAGGCACGGGCCTCAAATATCGTCTCGCGAGTTTGTGGCCCATTTATGTCTGGAACGCGCCTTCCACCGATTTCGAACGGAAGGGACTCGAAGCCATCGCAAAAGACCCGACGCAGCCTTATACCGGATTTGTCAAACTGGGTCGGGAACGCTCCTTTCAGGCTATCTATGCCGATATCGCCATCTCTCAATCATGCATCGATTGTCATAACGCTCACCCGAACAGTCCCCGCCGTGACTTTAAGCTGAACGATGTGATGGGTGGAATCGTCATCACAATTCCAGTCGAAGAATAACCCATGCTGCCCACGATTGCGCTGCGGCACATTCGGTTGATCGACGGTCTCGGCAGCGCGCGCGAACGAATGACCGTGGTCATTCAAGACGGTCGAATCTCGGCGGTGGGAGCGGACCGCCACGTTTCCATCCCCCGCGGTGCGCGAACACCCGACGTGCGGGGTCTGGCGGTTTTACCGGGGCTGATCGATTGCCATGTGCATTTGTGTCTGGGCGCCGACGCGGATGTCGTGCGTACGATCGAGCAGGAATCGGCGGCGTTGACGATCCTCAAGGCCTCGCAATTCGCGCGACGAACGCTGGAAGGCGGATTCACCACGGTGCGCGACGTGGGGTGTCGCGATCACTCGATTTTCGCTTTGAAGCAGGCGATCGGCGGCGGTCTCATTCCAGGGCCGCGCATTGTCGCCGCGGGGTTGGCCATCTGTATGACCGGCGGCCACGCGCGTTTCATCGGTCGAGAAGCGGATGGGCCGATCGAAGTCGTTCGCGCGGTGCGAGAACAGTTGGCGGCCGGCGCGGAGGTCATCAAGTTCATCGCCTCGGGCGGCGTGCTGACACCCGGCACGTCACCGGAGTGCGCGCAGATGACTCCGGACGAGCTGGCGGCAGGGATGGGAGAAGCGCGACGCGCGGGACGCCGGGTGGCCGCCCATGCGCACGGCTCGGAGGGGATGAAGAACGCCGTCAAAGCCGGCGCGCATTCCATCGAGCACGCGACACTGATGGATGAAGAGGCCGCCGGCCTCATGCGTGAATACGGCGTCTTCATGGTGCCTACGCTGTCCGCGCTAGCCACTACGGCGTCTTGCCTCGCGACGTGCGGCATTCCGGAGTCGGCCCTCACGAAAGCCAAATCCATGCAAGCTCGCCATGAACTCAGTTTTAAAAAGGCCTTGCGTGCCGGGATCAACATTGCCCTCGGCACGGATGCGGGCACGCCCTTCAATCATCATGGAGAAAACGCACAGGAACTGGAGCGGATGGTTGCGCTGGGGATGAGCCCGATGGACGCGCTTGGCGCCGCCACATCGTCGGCCGCCGCCCTTCTCGGTCTTGGGCATAAGATTGGGTCGATCGAAGTGGGCAAGGACGCCGACCTTTTACTCATCGATGGCGATCCACTGAAATGCATCGATGTTCTCCTCGATGCGGAAAAGAGAATCGCCGTGATGCAGGGAGGGCACTTCGTCAGCGGAGCGCTCGCTACCGGATAACAGCGTCTGCAAACTCCGTTGACGCGACCATCTCCGCAATAGTGGCAGGGGCAGCGGTCAGCGCGCTCGGCGTTTCAGGACTCATATGAGCGATGGCGACGGTGAACTGTCCCGGCTGAAGCGCCACCGTTCGAGGCCCGGATGTGAAGAGCACTTGACCGGCCCTTCCAATATTCGCGACGCCGCTGACCGTCTCGTCGGCCCACACCACGAAATACGTGCCCTGAGTAGATGCCACCGCTGTCGGGGTGAGAACAATCAGCTCCGAGCTTTGGTTTCCGACAATGCGACCCACCAAGGCTCTCACCTTTCCTCGAGTGAGTTTGACCGTCACGCTGCGTGTATCGACGCTGGAGGCGTAGGTGGTTCCCGCAATCTCGACGACGCTGCTGTCTCCCATCGTGAGGAGCGTGTCGTCTTCAAAAAGAATTTTCGATCGGGACTGAGCACCGGTTCGAATGACATCCTGATACGCGAGCTCATCCGGAACTTGGGCCCGCAAGGATACCGTGCTGCCTGGGCGGCCGATGACGGTGTGCCCCTGGATGGCGGTCAACTTCCCTACCGGGCTCATGGCGGCATCGTGTCCCCAACCTGGCGGGGTCGCGAGAAGTATCATCAGGACACCCACCCAGCCAAGAATGACCCGGCCACGTCCAAGAGAGGACGAGGCAGTCCCCTTCACGGGATCTTTAATAAGGTGATACTCGATGTTGTCACTGAGCTGCATTGTGCCTGTATAGGCCGTCCCCGATCTCTTTCCTATCAGGAAGAGCAGAAACAGCTACGTCCATTCGGGAGGGGACTCTATCGGTGTGGGGATTACGGAGTTACTAGAAGAAAGCAAACCGAAGTCCGGCGCGCCGCCGGCCGTACTCGGTTCATCTCGGCGGAGTGAGCGAACGTTTCTCCAATGACGGTGTTGACCCTGTCGAATTCCTCATCGTCTTTCGTACCATAGTTCCAATGCTTGCGCGAAGCCATGCAACTCGCCTTTGCCGAATACCTGTTCGAAGCGATCCCGCATAGCTCGAATGCCGTTCTCGTCCTGTTTTGCCACGACTTGCTGGGAAACCATCATCTGCACCGCCACGTCCAGCAACCGTTTTCGCTTCGCCTCCAACTCTGGGCTGAGAAATTCATGGCGTGTCTCAGCCGCCCGTTCAAGCACAATCCGCTCTTGAAACGTATCGTATCCTTGAGCCTTGACCGTCCGTTCGCGGATGAGCGCCAGTTCGGATTTAATTCGTGCGGCCTGTTTGATCATGACCCCGAATAGTTCCCTTCGGCCTTCATCGAAGAGCTTCTCTTCCATCTGCTGCAGTAGAGCGCCGAGATCGGGCGACTCGTCTCGAACCTCTTCGCCGAATCGCAAGCGCTCATAGGTCCGCCGGGTTTCGGTATCACCGACAATTTCGTACGCGGCATTCAGCTCACGGATTTTCGTTTCGGCCTGTTTATCGTCCGGATTTCGATCAGGATGAAATTGGAAGACGAGCTTGCGGTACGCCTTCTTGATCTCGTCATCCGACGCGTCCCGCGTGACTCCTAGAACGGCATAATAATCCTGTCCGGCCATGGTGGGACTATAGCATCGAGAAAAAATGTCGGCAACCGCACGATTTACAAGGCGGTTTCTTCCTACGACCTGCGCGCCTTCACATGTTCCTACAAAGTATCCACCTGGTTTCAACTACGCTTTTTACCTACTCTCGTATATTCAATACGCATCGTGGCGAGTAAGAGATACCCAGGCAAATCACCCGGGATTTTAAGGTAAGTGAGGTGCTTTATGCAGATCGTGATTGGAATCGCTGTAACGATGCTTTTCGCGCTTTATTCCCCATTCTCGGCGTCCGCCTCGGAACCGATGTACCGCTGCGACGACGGGACATTTACCAATAGGACGGAACGCATGTGTGCGCCGTACGAGCCGAAAGGAACCGTTTTGGTACTTCCCGAAGGCGCGTCGCTCGCGTCGATGCGGACGCTTCTCGGTGAACCGGCCGCCAAGACCGCTCAGCTACCCGACCCCGCGTCTGTCTGCACGCTTTACAAAGAGTGGCAAGTATTGAATCTTCGATCCGGAGGCGGGGTGACGTTTGCGAATACGCAAGACGTGCCGCGGTGGATGTCCCTCTCGCGGATTTTTACCGCGATCGGAGCGCCGCATTGTCCCTAGCCCATGTCCTGCACAATGGGCCAACTGCCGAACTAGAGTATCGCTGTATGGAATGAAAAAGAAGACCTACGGAAGGGCGGAGAGGCGGATGGCACCGACGTCCACGACGGGGGCCATGTCGGTGATATCGATAATATCGGCAATCTTACGAATCAACATGTCGGGAGTGAAGGGTCTGGGCAAGAAGGCAATTCCTCCGTTGGCGAGATCCGTATGCCGGTTTTCCCCCGGCATGTATCCCGACAGGAAGAGAATCTTCATTTCTGGACGCAATTCTGAGAATCGTCTGGCTAGTTCGATCGAGACGTTGCCCGGTCGTCCGACATCGGTCAGCATAATATGGAGCGGATTTTTAAAGGCTTTGCAAATCGCCATCGCCTCGGAAGCGTTAGCCGCCTCGACGACGACATAGCCGTGCTGCTGCAACAGGGTTCGCGTCACCCCCAGCACGGTCGGCTGCGGTTCGACGATCAGGACAGTGCCGGACGAATTGGGATGTTCTTGCTGATGCTGCAAGACACGCGATAACTCGGCCTCCAATTCATGGCGCTCCGCATTCAGCTTTTCTTCCTGTTCATGCGCATCTAATCGCAGCCGTTCTTGCTGCTGCTTGTGTTTTTCTTCTAATTCGCTTTCCAGCCGATGGCGTTCCTGACTCAGGGCTTCCACCTGCCGTTCATAGTCGTCCCGTAGTTGGCCTTCCCGCTGCTTCAGTTCTCGTTCGAGATAGACATCCACCTTGACTTTTTCATGGGTGAAGTGCTCCTCCTGCTGCTGCAACTCACGCCGCAACTCGTTCTCGCGACGTTGCAATTCGAGCCGTTGTTGTTCCAGTTCCTGCTTCATTTCAGATTGAAGGCGGTTCTGCTGCTGCTCGAGTTGCTCTTCTCGCTGCTTGACCTCGCGGCGCAATTCCTCTTCACGACGCTGCAGCTCAAGCAGACGTTCTTTCTCCTGCTGCTGCGATTCGCGGCGACGTTCCAACTCTTGCTGCATATCCGTTTTTACACGTTCATGCTCTTGTGCCAGTTCGTCTTCACGCTGCCGATATTGCAATTGAAGCGCATCTTCGCGGTGGCGCAATTCCTCTTCGATCTGCTGTTCCCATTGATGAAACTCGTGCCCAAGCTGCTCTTCGCGCTGCCGAAACTGCTGCTTCAATTGATCTTCACGTTGCTGGATGGCATTGTTCCGTCCACGAATATCACGGATCACGCCCACCGTCCCGGTCATCTGGCGCTGTTGATTATACCGGCCCATGGCCGTGAGTTCGACGTCCACCGCTTCGCCTTGTGTCTCTCCGGATCGTTTCGGTTTCAGGCGCAGTTCTAGATTTCGTGTCGCGCGATCGCCGGTCCGCCGTTCATTGAGCCGGTGCTCCGCCAATGGCCGTTCTTCCTCGGGAATCACCGCTGAAAAATGGGTGCCGATCAATTCTTCCGGGGTGTACCCGAGCAATTTCACGACGCCCGGACCCACCGTGACAAATCGCCCCTCGTTGTCCAGTTCATAGACGATCTCGGTCATTTCCTCTGACAGCCGGACATACGCGTCGACGGCGCGATCGATGGGTACGGGAGCCTCTTCCTGTCGCTCGAGCAACACTTTGGCGGCCGCAGGAATTTCGGTGGCGAAGGTTGGCGACTTTTTATAGAAACAATGATCCGCGCCCGCCCGAATCGCTTGCATGGCGGTTGAAATATCGTTTCGATCGGTTTGTAAAATGATCGCGCTCTTGGGAAGACGCTTGCGGATTTCAGGAATGATCGACGTTCCTCCCGATTGAAGCAAGGGTTCATCCAGGAAGACGACCTGCCAATCGTGTGTCGAGACCCAATCCAGGACGTCGTCGGCAGAGTAAATGGCCTCCACGCGGCAACCTGGAAACACCGTGCGGAAGCAGAGGGTGATCATCTTGACCTCCTCCGCTTCGGCATTCACGATTAAGACGGCTATGTGCTGACGATTGTTCATGAACAGATAGGAATAATTGCGTCAAAGGGCACAGTTGCCTCGTCGATCGTTTGATTCGATCACTAAAAAGTATCAGCGGCACCTGACGTTTTGTCAATTTTCTGACCGCGGCTGGCGTTGCAGCCCTGGGCGCTCAGATCAAGGGAATGACCGTAAATTCCTCAGCGAGCAGGGATTTTTACTTCATCGCCCATACGGGCACCTTCAGTCCATCCAAACTAGTACGTTGTGCCGAGTCAGATCTATGCCTCGCTCGGGAGAAGCCCTGTGAGTAGGCAATCAGCGCGTGGAGGAGGGGGACGGTCCGTTGAGGTTCCAATCGAATTCTTTAAATTGAATCTCATAGCGGCGTGTCGTCAATTCGCGGGCCAATACAGGATCATTCACATATTGGGCAATGTATTTCAGGACGGATCCGGAATGCGCGATAAACTCCTGGTCGTACCAGGAAAAGATCATCGACAGGTGGGCCATCTTGCGCTGGCGGTCGAAGTGATTGCGGTCGGGGTCATTAATGAATGCGCGCGTGCGTGCGTTCAATTGCTCGTCCAAACGTTCAGGCACGTAGAGCTCCTCGCTGAGGGGCGGAGACGAACGGGCCGGAGCGACGATCGCGAAGTGAATGCGCGGATCGCGAAAATCCGGAATCAATAAATCACGCTCCAATCCGTGCAATGAGATGGGGCGCCCGCCCACATAATAGTCATGCGTGACAAAGGCGCGATAGCGGCCCAAGGCGGTCTGCGGGTCATCTCCTTCTAAAATACCTTTCATCGCAAACGCGTTATACACATTGATCCAAAACGCGATGCTCTGCTGCCGGGAAGACAGCGTATTGGGATTGAACCGGTCCAATTGCCAAATGAACAACTGCAGGCGATCGTCCTTTCCGAGGGCCGGATAGTTCACGACGCCCTCTTTGACGTATGCGCGGAGCACCTCTTCCAAATATTGATAACTAAATTCGGAAAGTGGCAACGGATCCGCCGGCGCAAATGAGCGCGGAGCCGATGAGGAACAAGCAGAGAGCGCACAGAGAACAACAGTCATCACGATACCAGTGACGCAATGTAACAGCGTCATCAACAGACCTCGCGCAGGCCCAAATCGTCCGCATGAGAAAGTCCGGCGACCAGCGTCTTTCACCGTGTCCATTGAAACCATTTCGCCAGCAGCCTCTTCCGTCCTTCGGTGAGCGTCGTCTTTCTCCATGCATTCGCCACTTTTTTCATCACCTCGGCTTGCGTGGGATAGGGATGAATCGTCCCACTGAGCGTCTTGAGGCCCTGCCCCGTTTTCATGAGCACGGTGAATTCACTGATCAGATCGCCGGCATGCGCGGCGACAATCGTGGCGCCCACGAGTCGATCTGTGCCCTTTTGCACATGCACGCGCGCGAACCCGTGCTCCTCGCCATCGAGGATGGCCCGATCGACTTCGCCTAGGGAACACGTAAACGTCTCCACCTCGATGCCTCTCGCGATCGCATCCGCCGCATATTGGCCGACGTGCGCGATTTCAGGCTCCGTGTAGGTGCACCACGGGATGATCAGCGAATCGGTGTTCGCATATCCCAAGCCCAACGGATGGGGAAAGAGCGCATTCTGAATGACGACCTGCGCCATCGCATCTGCCGTATGCGTAAACTTCAACGGAAAACAAATATCGCCCGCCGCAAAGATGTGCGGACGCGTGGTCTGCAATCGTGCATTTACCTTGACGCCGTGCGTCGCGTCGTATGCGACGCCGATCCGATCCAGTCCAAGGCCTTCAACATTGGGGGCGCGGCCGACGCCGATTAGAATGTCGTCCACGATCAGCTCGTTCGCGGCGCCCTTTCGTTCATAGTGAATGACCTTTTCCTTCTGCCGCTGTTCGACCCGAAGGACTTTTGCATTGAACAGAAAAGAAATTCCATCGTTCGCCATCTGCGCCCGGACGATCTCGGCTGCGTCGTCATCCTCTCGAGACAAGATGCGGCCGTTCTGTTCAAAGACCGAAACTTCGCTGCCGAACCGTGTGAACGCTTGGGACAGTTCGCACCCGATCGGACCGGCGCCGATCACGGCCAGCCGGCGGGGCAGCTCCGTGAGATCAAAGACCGTTTCATTCGTCAGGTATCCCGCCTCTCGTAAGCCGGAAATCGAAGGCGCCGCCGCGCGAGCGCCGGTGCAGATGGCTGCCTTCTTAAAGGTGAGGGTTCGTCCGCCTACTTCCACGGCGTGTCTTCCCACGAATTGTCCCGCACCGAGAAAGACATCGACTCCCAGCATTTTGAATCGTTGCGCCGAATCATTGGAGCTGAGCCGTGCCCGCAACTTGCGCATGCGGGCCATCACGGCGGCAAAATCCTGTTTGATCGTCCCCGCAGTGTGCAGGCCAAACACATGCGCCTGTCGCACGTCGGACCATGCGCGTGCCGCGCGCACCAAGGCTTTCGACGGAACGCAGCCGACATTCAAACAATCGCCGCCCATCAGATGCCGTTCGATCAGCGCAACCTTTGCTCCGAGCGCCGACGCGATGGCCGCTGTCACCAATCCCGCCGTCCCCGCCCCGATCACGACAAGATTATAGCGGCCGCGCGGTTCGGGATTGATCCATTCGGCGGGATGGACATTCTCTGCCAGCACGCGATTATATTCGTCGTCAGGCTGAATCAACGAAGGCACGGTCTCCCGCATCATTGCTTGGTTCCCTTCTCGATGACCTTGCGATATGCAATCGGGACCACAGCTAAAAGCCCGAGCAAAGCAAAGGCGCCCAGAACGCGTGGCGACGCAATCTCGTTCAGTGAGTTGATCGATCCAAGCTGGCGCCCTGCATTGGCAAAGACGAAGCTCGCTGGAATGATGCCGATCGCCGTCGCCGCCATGAAGGTTCCGATCGTAATGCGCGTCAGTCCGGCCACAAGATTGACCAGAAAGAAGGGAAACAATGGAATCAATCGCAGTGTCAGCAGATAGCTGAAGGCATTCTTCGAAAAACCTGTCTGAATCGCGCCCAGTCGAGGGCCGAATTTTCTCTCGATCCAATCACGCAACAGATAGCGAGCGGCAAGAAACGCCAATGTCGCCCCTGTCGTGGCGGCCACATTTACATACACAGTCCCTAGGACTGCGCCGAACAAAAAGCCACCTGCCAGTGTGAAGATCGTTGCCCCGGGCAGCGACAACGCCGTCTGCACGCAATAAAGCACGATGTACAGAAGAACGGCCAACGCATAGTGGGCTTCTGTAAAAGCCAATAAGCGATCTCGGTTGTCCTTCAACGCATCCAGCGAAACGTATTGCTTTGCATCGAAATAGAAAAACGCGACGACGACAGTCGCAAAAAACGCCAAAAGAAGGATTTTCCCCATAGGGGATGCTGAAGCGGGGGGAGCTCCCGCGGCCGGCATATCGCTGCTTATGTCGCTCACACTTCACTCCAGGCAAGAAATGCCACAGAAGAACTCCATAGGTAGGCTTATCACCCTACAGCAGTCTAGAAGATCGACATCTATCTTCACAAGTGACTAACACACGGATGACCTTCTCTGATAATCTTGTTGGACGATGACTGGGTAGTCTATATGACCCGTACGGACACTCTTTATAAGCCTGTCATACAGAAAGATGACACCGGCTGCGGAATTGCCTGCGTTGCTGCGCTTGCCGGCGTGACGTATAAGCAGGCGCAGTCCACGGCGCGACGGCTCGGCATCTTTGCCGATGATCCTCGGCTTTGGTCGGAAACCGTCTCTGTTCGATTACTCCTTCGCGAATACGGTCTTGGTATTTCCAAGAGAGAAGAGCCATCCAAGTGTTGGGAGGCGTTGCCCGATCTAGCATCGCTCGCGCTGAAGTGGCGCATCGAATGCGGTCGCGCTGTGTGGCATTGGGCGGTATTTTGGCGAGGGCCCGGCGTAGCCATGGTTCTCGATTCCAAGCGGTCGTTACGGACGAACCGACGCACGGATTTCGGTCGCATGAAACCGAAATGGTTCATCAGCCTTACGGAAGGTGACTGGCGTACCAACTGTTGATTTCTCCCACGTCCTCGCCGCTCTAAACCTCCGTGTTTTTTCTGGTTGCTCACCCTCACTTTTCCAAGTAACGTGGTCCTTGGCATAGAGAGTGGTGGTCGTTGCGAGGCAGGCATGAAATCTCATCGCGTAGATCCGGACACTAAAATCAAGCTGACCAAGATCGCCTCCGATGACACGGGAACATACGACGCAAAGGACGACGGCAAAACACGGGCCCAAAAGAAAACCGAAGGCTTGCTTGAGAAACTTCGCGCACTCCAAGAACGGCTCTATGCGAGCGGCTCGCAAGCGCTCCTGATCGTTCTACAAGGGATGGATACGTCGGGGAAAGATGGAACGATCAAGCACGTCATGTCCGGGGTCAATCCCCAAGGTTGCTCCGTCACCTCGTTCAAAGCACCATCCACCCGCGAGATCTCGCACGATTTTCTGTGGCGCGTGCACCAGGAGACGCCGGCCAAAGGCCGGATCGGCATTTTCAATCGATCGCACTATGAGGATGTGCTCATCACGCGCGTGCATGGGATGATCTCCGATAAGATCGCCAAGGAACGTCTGGAACGAATCGTCGATTTCGAACGTTTGCTTTCTCAAAACAACACGGCGATCGTGAAATTTTTTCTCCACATCTCAAAAGACGAACAGCGCAAGCGCCTCGAAGCTCGCCTGCACGATCCTGATAAGCAATGGAAATTCAGTCCCAACGATCTGGTTGAACGCAAATTGTGGGACAAATATCAGAGCGTGTATGAGGACGCCATCTCGGCCACCAGTACGGAGGAGGCACCCTGGTATGTCGTGCCTGCCGATTACAAATGGTACCGTAATCTGGTCGTCGCCGAGACGGTGGTGGCCGCGTTGGAAGGGATGAAATTGCGTTATCCCCCGCCCCCAGCTGGTGTCGATTTCGACCACATGACCATCGAGTAATCAAGTGGCGAGCCGCCACGCAACGTGCGAGGGCTTGCGGTAAAAGGAATACATGCTACAAACACGCGGCTATTCGGCAGCGGCGGCCGGCGCGCCTTTGGCGCCCTTTACATTCTCCAGGCGAAATCTGGAATCTCATGATCTGCTGATTCAGATCCGCTACTGCGGCATTTGTCACTCGGATGTCCATCAGGCACGCGACGAATGGGGCGGCTCTCACTTTCCCATGGTGCCCGGTCATGAGATCGTGGGCACTGTGGCGCAAGTCGGATCGGCGGTGAAGCGGTTCCGCGTCGGCGATCAGGTCGGCGTCGGATGTTTCGTGGACTCTTGCCGCGAGTGTCCGCCGTGCCGCAGCGGGAATGAACAGTATTGCGAAGGCCACTGCGTCTTTACTTATAACGGAACGGAGAAAGACGGACACACGCCTACCTATGGAGGTTATTCGAATCAGATTGTCGTCGATGAACATTACGTGTTACGAATTCCCCCGACACTTGCACCCGAACGCGCCGCCCCATTATTGTGCGCCGGCATTACGACCTTTTCCCCATTGCGATACTGGGCCGTGGGCAAGGGCCATAAGCTGGCGGTTGTGGGACTAGGAGGCCTCGGACATATGGCCGTCAAATTCGGTAGGGCCTTCGGCGCCGAGGTCACGGTGTTGAGTCAATCCGAGACCAAGCGCGAGGACGCCGCCCGTCTAGGCGCGTCGGATTTTGCGTTGACGTCGAAGGCCGACACATTTGCTGGATTCGCGCGCCGGTTCGATTTCATTCTGGATACCGTTTCGGCCGCACACGACTATAGCGCATATCTCGACCTGCTCAAGACGGACGGCACGATGATCCTGGTCGGCGCGCCCGATGAGTCCACTCCGCTGGGCGCCTTTCCTCTTATTCTCCGCCGGCGACGGCTGGTGGGATCGCTCATCGGCGGCATCAAAGAAACACAGGAGATGCTGGACTTCTGCGCGCAGCACCAGGTCGCATCCGACGTGGAAGTCATCTCCATCCAGCAGGTGAACGAAGCGTATGAGCGCATGATGCGCGGCGACGTGCGTTATCGTTTTGTGATCGATTTGAACACGCTAACCTAGATATCTTCTGCGCTCTGACAGTGTCACCTACATCTGCCTACTCTCGCCTTCCCCTTTTGCCGATAGCTGGACGTTCATCAGCGCTTCACACTGACCGACAGGAAAGGTGTCGATGTCCGATGCACGTCACACAGCAAGTCTTGACCTTACCCGCTTCAAGGCGGCCTTGTTCGATTTGGATGGGGTCGTAACGAAGACAGCCACAGTTCATGCGTTGGCCTGGCAACAATTATTCAATGATTATCTGCATTCCTACTCGCAACGGACCGGTCGGCCATTTGTCCCCTTTGATATCGACAAAGATTACCGTGTCTATGTGGATGGCAAGCCCCGTTATGAAGGGGTGAAAAGTTTCCTGGATTCTCGTGAGATCGTCCTGCCCTGGGGCACTCCTGACGATGGTCCCGATGAAGCCACGATCTACGGCCTGGGCCATAAGAAAGACGGCTATTTCGAGACGCGCCTCCACGAATTCGGAGTCGAGGTCTACGAGGGGACGGTGCGCTTTCTTCGACGCGTCCGCGAGCACGGACTGAAAACCGCCGTCGTCTCATCCAGCAACCATTGCCGGGAAGTGGTCGAAAGGGCGGGACTCACCGCGCTGTTCGACGTTCGAATCGATGGCCAAGAAACCCAACGCCTGCGCCTTCGGGGCAAACCCGCGCCCGATACGTTTTTAGAAGCCGCTCGCCGATTAAACGTCCCTCCATCGCGAGCCATCGTGACCGAAGATGCGCAGGCCGGTGTCCAGGCGGGACGCGCGGGTGGATTTGGCCTCGTGATTGGGGTGGACCGGCTCGATCAGCCGGACGCATTGCGACAACACGGTGCCGATATCGTCGTGGCCGATTTAGCGGAACTCCTACCCACGCCTCAAGCGGCCGTATAACCATCATGATCCACCGTCCTCGCTTTCAACCGGCTCCCCATCTATACCCCGCCGACGAATGGAACATGGTGGAGAAACAGTATGCTCCGACGCTACTCGAGCAAGGCGAAACGATGTTCGCGCTCGGGAACGGATATCTGGGTATGCGAGGGTGTTTCGAAGAAGGCGGACCGATCGGCCAAAACGGAACCTTCATCAACGGGTTTTACGAGTCCTGGCCGATCCTCTATCCGGAAGAAGCGTACGGGCTCGCGAAGACGGGCCAGACCATCGTCAATGCGACCGATACGAAAATCATCAAGCTATATGTCGATGACGAGCCCTTTTGGTTACCGCATGCGCACGTACTGAGTTTCGATCGCCGCCTCAATATGAGATCCGGCACGCTTGATCGAGACATCGTCTGGGAAACGCCATCAGGGAAACAGGTCTCGATCAAATCACGCCGCCTCGTCTCGTTCGAGCATCGGCATTTGGCGGCGATTTTCTACGAAGTGACGCTGCTCAATGCCTCAGCCCCCATAGTGCTTTCTTCTGAAATGATCGCCAACGAACCGTCTCAGCGACGGAATAATCATGATCCTCGCCAGGCCCGCGTCTTTACCGACAAGGTGCTGCACCATCGCCGGAGTTATGCCAAGGAGACGCGCATCGTCCTTTGCCACGGCACCAAAAAAAGCACTATGACCCTCTCGTGCGCGATTGACCATCGGTTGGAGTCCGAGTGCCCCACAACCTGGCAGACTCATTACACCGAAGATGCCGGACAAGTAGTGGCCAGCATCGATGCGCAGCCCGGAAAACCGATCACACTCGTGAAGTACATGGCGTATCACACGACACGCACGGCTCCGCCCGATGAGATGTGCGCCCGCGTCGAGCGGACGCTCGACCGTGCCGTCGACGACGGCTTCTCGCAACTCTTGCACGGCCAAGAACGCTACATGCAAGACTTTTGGCAACGGAGCGATGTGCAGATCATGGTGGATCCCGCCACGGCCCAACGCTCCACCACTGAAGTGCAGCAAGCCATCCGCTTTAATCTCTTTCATGTCTTGCAGGCATCGGCCCGCGCGGACACGACCGGCGTCCCCGCCAAAGGCCTGACGGGACAAGCCTACGAGGGGCATTATTTTTGGGACACGGAAATCTACGTCTTGCCCTTTTTGCTGTATACATCCCCGCGCACCGCAAAAAATCTACTCCGGTTTCGATATGGTTTGTTGGACCTGGCGCGCGAACGAGCGCGGCATTTAAACCAAAAAGGCGCGATGTTTCCGTGGCGCACGATCAACGGCGAAGAGGCGTCGGCGTACTATGCGGCGGGGACGGCCCAATATCACATCAATGCCGATATCATGTACGCGCTGAAAAAATACGTGCAGGCCACGGGCGATGAGGCGTTTCTGTTTGACGAAGGCGTGGAGATGCTGGTGGAGACCGCGCGTCTGTGGAGGGACCTTGGATTCTATTCGACACGGAAAGAGGGAAAGTTTTGCATTCACGACGTGACGGGCCCGGATGAATACAATGCCGTCGTTGACAATAACGCGTATACCAATTTAATGGCGCGGGAAAATCTGCGTTACGCAGCCGTCACGGTAGAGGCCGTGCGAGAACAACGGCCCGATCTTTACACCGCCTTAGTGCATAAGACGAAACTGACGCCCGCGGAAGTCGAAGAATGGAAACGGGCAGCGAACGAAATGTACGTTCCCTATGATGCGCGCCTGGGCATCACGGCACAGGACGATCACTTTCTCGAGCAAGAGCCGTGGGATTTTGAGGGCACTCCGGTAGACAAATATCCGTTGCTCTTGTTCTACCACCCGCTGACGATTTATCGGCATCAAGTCATCAAGCAAGCCGACCTCGTCCTCGCCATGCTGTTGCTTGGGCATGAATTTTCCTCGGATCTCAAAAAGCGCAATTTTGAATTTTACGATCCGCTGACGACCGGCGATTCCTCATTATCGCCCTGCATTCAAAGCATCGTGGCGGCAGAAATCGGCGACATGGGAAAAGCCGTCGATTATGCCCGCGTGGCGGCGCTCATGGATCTCGGCGATGTGGCCGGCAACGTAAAGGATGGCTGCCATATCGCCGCGATGGGAGGGGTCTGGATGATTTTCGTCTATGGCTTCGCCGGCTTGCGGGACTATACCGGTCAGCTCTGCTTCAGCCCTAGGATTCCTTCTGTGCTGGAGCGATTACGGTTTCGATTGATCTTCAAGGAGCAAGTGATCGAGGTCGATGCGAGCCGCCAAACCACGTGTTACACACTGCGTCAAGGATCGGGGCTCACGATCAAACATGAAGAAGAGGAAATTAAGCTGACTGTAGAGAACCCTTCGTCGGTCCAACCCAACCGCAAGGAAGAGACAAAAGTCCACGTGTAGGCCATTAGCCTGCCCCTTCGCATTTTTGGCAATTCAGCGGTTGCCCGAGAAATCGTGCGCGGCCGCCTTCCGTCATCACCCACGGCCGGCTAAAAAATGGCGGTTGATGACGCACATGCTGGCCGTGCCCGCACGCAAGATCGGCGACCCAGTCCCCATGTTCGTCCTGGTGAAAGCCGACGATGGGTTGATGCATGAGACTATTGCGAAAATTCTCCTCGCGCGCCTTTCGGCACGGTGGTCGTGTAGTTTCGGTCGATGGTGCTCGTGGATTTCCCGGTGCTCATGACCGAATCCCCCCACCCACGCAGGTAATAGGCATCCAACACCGGTTCTATGTCATTCGGCCGATCGGCTGGACTGCGGCGCGGACCCTCCACTTTCCCCACGACGGTCACACGAGCCCAGTCTCGATATTCGGTGGGGAGATCGCCCCTGAGAATCAGCACCCAATAATATCCGGCCTCCGGACTGTCGAGTGACGGAGGACGATGCGGCACATAATCCTTGTCCAGCGGTCGATTTCTTAACCGAAGCCAAACCTGCCCGCCCTCTTCCTTCTCTTCGACGATGACTCCTCCCAAGATCACGACCTTTCCCCGATAGCGATCCGGGTCGGAGGTCAAGGACGTCAGCGTCACGCCATGTTCGGCCTGGTCGATGTATTCCTTTGGAAGCGGAGAGGCGCAGCCCGACAGCAAGCCTATCAGGCCCAGAGCGGCTGCGAGGAGGCATGTTGCTTTTTGAAGGCTATGAGATAGGTTCATTCGTACCTCGCCAACTCAAATAGTTCATCCGTCGATCCGCATGAGCTTGGAGCAGGTACGTATGTTGGCATAGACCTCGACGAATTTCCATGTTTCATAGCGGAAAGGCTGGCTCCTGCCGTTCGACTTTCGGTATAGTCTGCACTGACGCCCGCCGCATCACCAAAGAAGGACCATGATCTCATCGAGTCGTGACAGCATCGCCGCTATTGAACTGTGGCCGATCGATGTGGCGATTACAGACCCCTTCGTCGTGGCCACGGGGCAACGGCTGGTCGCCGAAAATATTTTTGTTCGCCTAACGCTCGCCGGTGGCGCAGTCGGATACGGCGAGATGGCGCCCTTTCCCGAGGTCGGCGGTGAAAGCCGGTCGTCCTGTTTTGAGACAGCGCAGCAGTTGGCCGCCTCGATGATTGGCCGGACGGCAACGCAGTATAGAGCAATTGGGCGCCGGTTACAGGAGATGGCAGCGGCCCATCCGGCGGCTCGTTGTGGATTAGAGACCGCGGTGCTCGATGCCCTTTGTCGAGAGTTCGACGTGCCCCTCTGGGGACTCTGGGGCGGCGCCGATGTGCGTGCGCGCGAAACAGATATCACCATCCCGATCACAACAGTCGAGCGCACGGTTGAGCTGGCGCGCGGTTGGTACGCCAAAGGCTTTCGCACATTGAAAACAAAAGTCGGCGTCGATGTGGACACCGATATTCTGAGGGTGCGTGCGGTCCACGACGCATTCCCGGACATCGTGTATGTCATCGATGCGAATCAAGGGTTCGCTGAAGCGCAGTGCCGCATGTTCATGAAGGCGCTCGCCAAGTGCAACGCCACTATTGTACTGCTCGAACAGCCGGTGCCGCGAGAAGATCTCGAAGGCATGGCGGCCTTGCGGCGAGACCTCAAGATCCCCATCGCGGCCGATGAGTCCGTGCGGTCCTTACAAGACGTCAAGGACATCGCCGGCAAACATGCCGCCGACTTCATCAATATTAAGATTACGAAATGCGGGCTGCTGAATGCAGTTGAGATGGCCACATTTTCTCGTTCGATGGGATTTCGCTTAATGGCCGGAGGAATGGTGGAGACACGCCTTGCCATGGGGTGTTCCTTTGCCATGGTCCTTGGACTGGGAGGATTTGAACTGCTCGACCTGGATACGCCGCTGCTCTTATCGAGCGACCCGGTCAATGGAGGCTATCGATATGATGGACCGTATTTGCACCCTTCTCATGGCGCCGGTCTGTCCGTCCATGCCGATCCCGGAACGGCGTGCGTCAAGATCGAATAGCCGAATGCCATTTGATCATATGGCGATCTGAAACGTAAGCAGCGGGAAGAGAAGAGATGATAGGTTTATTGCCCACCACGAGAACTGGGGCCAACGGAATTTGCGCTTTGATTTCCAGACCCTATTGAGCTGCCATTCGTGGAGGATCCAATCACGGATTGATTGACGGTCCCCGGCCCTCTACTGGACGGTCCCCCGGAGGCGCCCGCTCCTGTGCTTCCGGATGAACGTCCTCCGGGATCCGTATTATCGCTTGTCGAAACGGTGACGTCTGTTGTCGTCGTCGGGATGGCAGTCAGTTTTTCAAGCAACGTGCTGCCATTCTGATAGCGAGTCAGCACCCACGGTTCGTGATACGTATTGCCGATAGGTGTTGCCGTGGCCTTATACGAGACATCTCGCGAGTCCGGTGTCACTTGCACGCTCACCGTGTAATACTTTAATGAGGTAGATGCATATCCGATGGTCTCCAGATCCGATGAAAATTGCCCCCGCGCCTCGTAATATAACGTCTCCAATCGATTGACCTCTCGCAAAGCCGTTTCCGCCTCAACCGTCTTCGCCTTATTGGCAAACACCGCATACGAGACAATGGAAATGGAAGCCAGGATGCCGACAATGGCCACGACCACCATCACTTCGCTCAGCGTGAACCCACGCTCCTCTTTAATGGTGAGACGCGACCTCATGTCCTCAATGCTTCCCACTACTTGATCAATACCGGAAAGTATAGCATTTCCTCGGCCTTCCTAAATGGAGCGGCATATACATGTCTTTTCTGCAAAGAATCGATAGCGTAACCGCCGTCCGATTTCCCCACTCCTACGAAACGCGCTGTCCGGCTTGCTTGACGGCAGACTTCACTACGAAGATCGTGCTATACCCTGTTTGCCGTATCCACATACGTCAATTTCCATCGGGTCGGCGTCCGTTCCCTCGCAAAGACGAAACGATGGTGGCCACGTCGATGACGGTCAAGAAGGCCTGACATTTTTTCTCTCTCCTCTATTCCAATCCGCCTCACTACTTTACTTTTCGCCCCAGGGCCTGTCTCTTGCTATCTTCGTTGCGGTTTCACGAGGCAGCACTTCTCGAACACTCAAACACGAAAGGAATCACATACGAATGATCTATAAGACACTTTTCGTAGCCGTGCTGATTTCGGTCCAGGCAGCGGCCTCAGACGCGAATCCCATCACGGTCACTCCACGGGCTATCGGTGAACCCGACAAATCTTTTACTGCCAGTTCGATCGGTTTAGACTATGCATCGGTTCTCGATCAGTCTACGACGGGCGGTTTTTCTGAGATGGGCGGGGGAACATTTTCGAATTTTTATTATCCTGATACCGATCACGTTGTCGGCAAAACAGGTTTTTCACAACATTACATTCTGTCGGCAAGCTTCCGCGCCGTCGGGACCGCAGCCCCTACACCTCAGGGGTTCACCGCAACCTTCAGCGGCTTCGACCTTCAGATTTTTGCGGATCGCACCTTGGTGGGACGTTCGACCGGCCTGATCAGCGGAGGGGCGCATCTGGTGCCTGATTCTCTCTATCATGCCACCGGGGAGTTTGACGTCGTCGTCAACTTCGCCCCTGTCGGGGGTTTCTTTGGTTCCAACATTCTCACGGCGGAACTCAAAGGCCTGAACGACAGCTACACGATCGGCGCGGGATCAAACTTTTATAGTCTCCATCGGGGATCAGGCAGTCTGAGCTTCACGACAGGTGTATCGCAAAGCCTTTTCTCCCTCGAAAGGTTGACCCAGGAAACCGTGACGGAAGGAAACACCCCGGCAACGATCACGAATCCCGAACCGGCGACGCTGTTCCTCCTGGCCTCTGGATTAATGGGACTCGCACTGCTCCGACGGCGGCGCTGAGGGCAAAAGAGACCATTTCAAGAGACCGGCTTGGCCGCTCCGGCCAAGCCGGCGATCCGTCTCTCAGCCACACTTCTCCATTCTCGTCAATACCGCCGCCCTGTGTTAGACTTCCTCCCCGCGCAGTTACTGATCAGTTTAGAGAGGCCGGGAATGTCAAGGCAACAACGTGTCGGAGTAGTAGGCATCGGACGAATGGGCGCCAATATGGCGAGGCGCTTGAAGGATGAAGGATACATCCTTACCGCCGTCTATGACTCGGAACCCTCCAAACGGACATCCCTAGGGAACGAACTCCGCTGCGAAGCGGCGGCGACCCCGGCGCGCGTGGCCGAGTGCAGCGATACCATCCTGACAGTGATCTCCGACGATGCAGGGATGCGCCACATTTTTTCGCCTCAACGGTCCGACAGCCTGCTGACCTATGCCCAAGGCCGTCTTTTTATCAATTGCGCCACTCTTTCTCCCCAAGTGCATAGAGATATCGAGACGCTGCTTGAACAGCATGGAGGACACAGCCTCGAGGCCTGTATGGCCGGCAGCATCACCCAGGCCCGCAACGGCACCCTTTATTTGATGTGCGGAGGAAAGGTCGAGGCGTTTGAGCGCGCCCAACTACTTCTCGCCTCGCTGGGCTCAAGTATCCGCCACATCGGCGGAGCGGGTGAAGCCGCCAAAGTGAAGGCGCTCGTCAACATGGTCATGAACATTAACACAGCCGGACTTGCAGAAGGTCTGGGACTCGGCGCTGCGCTCGGGCTCGACCTCTCGATGCTCCGAGACGTGTTTGGTCAAACCGGCGCCGCCTCGCGGGTACTCGAGACGGATGGAGAAGATATGCAGTATCGTTCCCATGACTGCTATTTCTCTGCAGCCCATGCCGCCAAAGACTCGGGCATTGCGTTCGCGCTGGGACGCGCAGCCGGCGTGTCGTTACCTGTGGCCCAAACCACATTGGAGCAGTATCAACGACTGGTCGCGTTGGGCAAGGGTGAATTGGATAAATCGGCCGTCGCCGAACTGACATTCCTCGACAGGGAGCGTGATTCATGAAACGAATCATCCTCGCCGCTTTCCTAATGGCAATCTTCACGCTTGGTTGTTCCGACAAGCGTGCAGAAGAGCTTTACACGACGGCCCAGTTTGAAGAGCGGCAAAATAATCTGCAACATGCGAGGGAATTATACACAGAGCTTACTGAGAAATATCCTGACAGTGGCTACGCCAAGGATGCATTAGCAAGATTGCTCGTCTTGAATCCCGAGACCGTCCCGCCAAAATAATCATAAGCCCGTCATCCGATCGTCCACGCGTGACACTACTTAGGAACACAAAACAGAACCATATTGCGGCGGCGTGCGCCAAAATTTGTTCATTTTTGTCGAGACTTCTTTCCTTACATGTCGAAGTCTTTGTGAATACAATCCGTCTTTCTGCATTCATGGGCACAGAATCTGCTGTCTCCCCATCTCTCGATGGGTTGTCGGTGGCGCTGTTGCCCTGGATGGACTTCACGACATGTTTCCTTCGCAGGCAGTCCCAGAATCTCTCCCACGGACAATTCTTCTCGTCGAGGATGACGAGCAATTGCGCATCCTGCTTCGAGAGGTTCTGCGTGTGTCGGGATATACCGTGCTTGAGGCTCGCTTGAACAGCCAGGCTGCCATGCTGTTCGGGCAACATGCCGACCGAATCGATCTGATGCTCACGGATGTGATGATGCCCGGAACCACGGGCTATCACTTAGCGAAGCGCTTGCGCGTTTGGCGTCCCGACATGAAAGTCTTATTTATGTCCGGGCTTCCAAGAGAGACCATCGAAGCGGAACGACTGTTGGACCCGGGCGCTCCCTTCCTTCCGAAGCCCTTCGACGGTTCGACACTGCTCGCCAAGATTCGGGAGATCCTCCATCCATCGGCCTCTATGCCCGCTCTCCGTCCTGCGCCTGCGCTCGACACCCCGCAACACCTAATGAAGGAAGTCACCACGATGCAAGCGACCTTATCTGCGCTGGCTCAAGTCGTGCAACACCTCACGCAACAACTCTCAAAACAATCCGGCGATCATAGGCATAGGAAGGCGGCCGGCATCCAGTCAAAAAGACATCAGCTTCGCGCGCGAAGACGTACCTTTCTCAATCATCGTGAGGAAGAGAATCCATAATCCTCATCCACCAGACCGCTTGAATCCCCCTGCAGGTCGTGCCGTTGGTGGGTTCGGCTCCTGGCCACCTGCTTCCGTTACCCCTGTCTTATCGATACCTCAGAGCCTGCACGGTGTTCGGAGTAATGGCGACTGGTGGAACAGGAATTCCTAACAGCGGTCGGGAAGGATGAGCGGGGGTCGATGGAACTTCCGGCGAATCCAATTGATGCTGTCGATCACTTTCGGCCGTCGGATCAGTTTGCATTGCAGCGCGTGCCGTCCGGGAAAATCGACGAGGCTCAATCCGAGGACAATCGACAGGATGCCTTGCCCCGGCAAAACCAACATAACAATTCCGAGGATCACCAATACGACGCCGAGAAGATTTTTAAAAATGCGGAGTCCCCACCGCACCACGGCCGGCTGTTTGTCCAGCCACCCGGCCTGTCCATCGTTCACCAGATAATCTTCCGGCAACCTCACGATCGCGAATGGAATGCCGATCGCTGTCAGTACCAGCATGATGCCCGAACCGATCGAAATCCACATCAGCATCTCGTTTGACAACCATCTTCCCACGCGCCACCTTATCGCACAGCAAGTAAATTTCCATAACCAGAAGGGGGAGCCATGCGGTTAGCCCCAGTCGGCAAATCCGTTAATCAGAATCGATCGGGAGCGGGGCTCGGTTCAGGAAAGGGAGAGGGATCAGGTAGAGGCCCAGGAACGGGCGCAGGTGCCGGGTCCGGCATTGGATCCGGCTTGGGAACAAGAGGTTCGGGAGCAGTCATCATGGTCGTGGCTTCGTTTCGACGATTGTAAGCCATGTTTGCGTTCAACGCTCTTTTTTTTCAGGGCCCGTCTCCGGAGCATCCGGTGGCGTTGGAGGTGGAGCGGGTATCGAGGTATGAAATGAGGTGACACTCGCGCGTTCACGCCAGAGCGCCAACCCTCCGACAAGGCCGTTCAAATTCGAGACAATCGTCACATGCGCCGCGTGTGCACCGATATCGACGAACCGAGCGTTGCCGCCTCCGATATACAACCGATCGAAGTGAAACATTTTCTCTAGTTTCTTGACCGTCTTAATCAGCCGCTTGTTCCACTTTCTCTTGCCGACTTTTTGCAACTCCCCATCGCTCAACTTTCGGCTTCCCACTTCTACGTTCGGCACAAGATGACCATTGATGAATACCGATGAGCCGACCCCCGTACCGAGCGTCAAGACAAGCTCAACACCTTTCCCGGAAATGGCGCCGAAGCCTTGCACGTCCGCATCATTGGCGACTCGAACAGGCTTGCCCAGGCGCGCAGCCAAAACCTCGCCCACGTTGAAGTCTTTCCATTCCGCCGCCAGATTCGGCGCTTCTTTCACGACCCCTTCTCGAACAATGCCGGGAAATCCTAAGGACACCCGATCGAAATCGCCGAGTCCCTGCGCCAAGGCCGTTGCCGCATCCAACACTTCTCCGGGCATCCCGCTCGCGGGAGTTTTCACCCGAGCCCGTTCCGTGACAGGCGCGCCGAGTTCATTCAAGATAGTTGCTTTCAGGCCGGTGGCGCCTATGTCGATCGCCAACGTGCGAAGTGGCTTTTCCTCGATGCCATTCGCACTGTTCGGCGACTTGGGCGATTTTGCCGTGTCTTTCGCCTCTTTATCCTTCGAGCTTTCTTTGCCGGAGCTTTTGGTTGGCTTTTCTTTTTCGACGACGGATGCGCCCATATCACCTCCATCCTGAAAACAACTTCTCCACTTTCTCACGTTTTGGAGGATATTGCTGTAAGCAGTTTTCCTATGCTCTGGACAGGTTGGGGATGACGGCTGACTCAGTCGTCATTTCAATCGGGGCAGACGGGAAGTTTGTCTTGCGATGAACGCCGTGGCGCTTTTGATCCCGTATCGTCCACCGGCTCATCTGTCTTCGTCTCAGCGGCGAGTAACGCGCGCACCCCATGCTCACCAACCTTGGAGGTCACGGTCACCACTTCGAGAAACGGGAGATAGCCTGGCTTTTTTACTTCAATCGTCAGCGTACCGTGGGGAAACGTCGAGGAAAACCTAGGGGGTTGATCGCCTGACTTCTGCAGCGTGCCTACCCACTTTCCATTCACGAACACGTCGGCGCCTTCTGTTTTCTCATCTCCTGAGACTGTCAACATGAATTGGCGGGGTTGGCATCCGGTGAAGACCAACGTCAATTGGGCAAGGCAGACCAGACAACGTAGGAGGCGGACCACTTGCACTCTTGTTTGCAAAGATCGCAAAGGATGCATAGAGACAGCCGGCGTGATCCCACACCCGACCCTACTGCCAGACGCGCCACAACGGCGATCCAGTCACACTGGATCGCCGTCGTGGGAGGCGACTGTGCTAACGCGAAGGATTGCGCCGACGCAGAAAAAAGGCGAGTCCCCCGAGTAAGCCCATAAAAAATGCCAGCCTAAACACGACACCCTTCCCCTTTATCGGTCCGAGCTGCTCCCACTACCCTTCATGCTCTTCTTGGAAGACTGGCTATCCTGACCTTCGTGCGGTCCCAGATGACTATCCCGTCCCCCTGAAAGATCCGCGCCGGTATTTTTGGCCTGGCCGCCCTGTTTGCCTTCGTTGGGGTAATTACATCCAGCAACCGCTGTGACGGATGAGCAATCCGCCTTAGACTTGTCCGACTGCTGCGAAGACATAGGTTGTTTATTGATCATATCTTGCCCCTGCTGAGTCTTATCCGAGCGCTGCTGCTGGAAGCCCTCTTTCTCTTGCTGTGTGCCTTGATTCTTACCGCCCATACGGCTGTCCTCCGCAGCCATGGCGGGTACACTCAACGCCACACATCCGACAAAAGACAATAAACCCGTAATAAACAGACGCGACCTGGTCATGGACTCCTCCTTTGTGGTGTATTCAAACCCTTCCCCGATGAGCTACAGTACAATAAATCTTTGTCAGGTTCCAGGGAAGCAGATAAAAAAAACTTAAGGAGGTCAGGTCAGAGCCTTCCTGAACGCTAAACCGTTCTCGATCCCTCTTCAGCTTATGTCCTTCCCGATCCTGGCTTCGCCATTTTACGATGCATTTCAGCAAGTATGTCGGAGGGGGTCACCGAGGCGATGGCCGATTGCAGTTTGTTCTTCCAACCCGTGACGACGTCACCATCGCCGCGCATCATCGCATCGAAGCCGGTTTGAGCCACCTCCGCCGGATCATCCTTCTTTTCTTGCCCTACCTTGGTGTCCATCATGTCCGCACGCTCGAAGAACTGGGTCTCCGTCGCGCCGGGCATCAAGCAGGTGACCGTCACCCCTGTATCTTTCAATTCATGTCGCAGCGCAAACGAAGAAGAATCCAGAAACGCCTTGGTGCCGTTGTAGACGGCCTGATACGTCCCCGGTATGAAGCCGGCGATTGAACCGGTAATAAGAATCCGTCCCATCCCCCTTGCCCGCATGTCGCGCGCCACCTTCTGTAAGAGATAGAGCGTGCCGGTCACGTTCGTATCGACGACGTGGCGTACGTCGTCGAAATTTTGATCCAGAAACCTTTTACCCGACCCATGCCCCGCGTTCGCAAGCAGTGCGTCGACCGGCTGCCCCTGAATCGATCCATACAGCCTGTCAACTCCCTCTCTTGTCGCGAGATCAGCTTCCACCGCCGTGACCGTGGCGCCCAGGCCGCCGAATTCTCTGGCGGCCTCATGGATGGCCGGCTCGTCGGCTGCGACAATGAGGTCAAATCCCTGCCGGACGCAGCATTTGGCAAGCTCATATCCAATGCCCGTCGAGCACCGGTGACGATCGCAAGAGGTCGGGAGGATGACATGGCCGCCTCCTAGATTTCTGAGGTCATCCGTTGTCTAAAGCGCGTGAGAGTGTGACTACCGTCTCTGGGTCGGAAGTTTTTCAAATCCCGGCAACACGGCTTCAAAAAATGCGTTCTTGATAAGAGTCACGACCAGTTCCCAGGTACTGGCCTTTGGATTTTCTACTGGTCCAGACAGGTCGGCTTTGGCGGCGACTTCGCCGCGGGGCGTGTTTTTCAGAGCCTTGGCGGCGAGGTCAACGATGTTCTCATAGATCTTTTTCAGTAACCCCTTGTCCTGGTCCTGAGCCGGGTCAAACGCCTGCACGTCTTTGAAGAGCGGCTTCAAATATCCATCGATCGATCCGTTCTTGACCGTCATTTCACAATAGAGAGAAAACACGCCGGATACGACATCCAGACCGCCGCTCGCCCGAAGCAGATCGTTCATGGACTTCACCTGCGTCTTCCAGATTCGGACGCTCAAATCGAAGTCCGGCGATTTCGTTTCGGGCCTGAAGGCCCCGTTAATCTGCGTCGCGCCGTTGCCCATGAACATCCCTCGCAATCTGACGATCGAGGTGCCCTCAGTCAACTGATTGCTCCAGTTCTCCAAATAGATATCCGTGCCCGTCAGAAACACGCGATATTCCGGCTTGGCCGCCTTATTCACAAATCCGAATTCACTGTTTTCGATCATGCCCTGTTTGATGCGCAGCAGCAATTGCGGATGATTCGAGACCTCCTCCGCCTTTCGAGCGACCTTCCGCCCGGTATCCTTTTCCTTCGCCTGCGTCGCCGCCGCATGCACGAAATCCAGCTTCACGTCCTGTAGCGTCAGTTGCTCGAGCTGAACGATTTGCGTGCGTGGAGAATATTCCACGTGCCCCTTCGCCGTCAGATCGCCTTGAGTCAGATGTATCTGCCGCTGCGCCGTGAGCGGAAGCCAATCCATCAGGGACATGTGCTCCATCATAATGTCCGCATTGATGCCTATAAACGGCTCGGCCAGAAAGTCGGCATGTCCATCTACAGTCAACCGACCCTTCTCAAATACCACAGCGTCGAGGTGGACCTCCGATGGGTACTCATCGGGTTTTGAGCGAACATTGCGAATGTTCCCCGCCTTAAAGTTGGCATGACTTACGTGCAACGGCTTGGAGCTGCGGTTCTCGCGATAGGTAATATCTGCCTCGTTAATTTTAAATTCGTTGATCTGGAGCGGATAAATGGCCAGCACCGCTTCTTGCCATCCCTTCTCCTCAACCGGCACGTCATCCTTGACCTCCTTCGCTGCCTGAGGCCGCGTAAAATGCACGACAGGCTGATCGATCGTATGATCGCTCACCAGGTGGCCGGATAACAGCTCGCGCCAGTGGACGCTGGCATGCCAATTTGTCACCTGCGCAACCGGCGGATCGGGATGCGCCGTTTGGACGACGCTAATGTCTTTCAGATCCATGGAGAGACCAATCGGATGGAAGTCGAGGGCGCCGATTCGAAAGGTATAGCCCTTCACGCGTTCATTCAGTTGGCGTTCAGAATACTTGCGAAGCGGTTCATCGATGAAGGCCAAGGTGAGCCCTCCAATCACAATCAGGACGACCGGAATACTCAGCACCCACCACCAGAGCCGAGAATGTCTGCGGGATCTGTCGGCCATAGAATCCTTTCAGGTCATGGGTTGATGGTGAATAAACCGACGGCACTATCCATGACGTTTCAACGCGGCGAGATAATCGAGAAGATCATCGAGGTCTTCATCAGCCAGGTCCTCGCGCGTGAAGTCGGCATCGCTCCCAATCCATATCGAACTTGCGCTCGCACCAGGAACATCGGTAACGGTTTATTGGTGAGCGCCGGCCCCAGTCCAGCCTCGCCACCGGGATGGCATTGGTGGTAATGTTTCATAAAACTCGTCTGTCCACGTTGGATGTCACGGCTTTCCAGTGCCAGCGGACCGACAAACGGCTCCCCGCGACGTGAAGAACCACACCCCATCAACAGCACCGCTGCGAGCAGCGCGAGCGGTACGATTCCCAGCCCCGTCATCAGCTTCCACCCGTCAGAACAGTAGTTCCTTCTCAGTCGTGGGTGATTCGCCAGAGCACGCCGCTGCCCTTTCGTGGTTCAGCGGCGACATACGGAGACGTTCCCGGTTGTCTGGCTTTGGCCCCTTGGCCAAATGTCATGACTCCGAAATCGACGATGTAGAGTGCGGCGCAGCGTGGATCGAATCGGGCCGCCACCGGCCGCTCCAAACCTCCACCTCCGATTTTTGAAGCCGGTCCATTTGATTACCTTTGTTGGCGGCAAATTCTTGCACGACTCCAGTGGCCGGATCGACGCGCACGACTTTAAAACCCACCGGGGCCAACATCTTCCCCGACGTAGACGACTGATCGCCAAACTGCGCGATAAACGCCTGCCCGACGTAGCCGAATTCAGGGTTTCTGGAAAAATCAAATCCGTTGGAAGAGGAGTGCACGCCAGTATGGCCACGGGAGCTGGCGAAGCGCCAGGATGTAAAGGTACGAGCATGTTGGAGGCCGCTTGCTTGGAGCGACAAAACGATCGCCGTCCGTTAAGGGACGGGTGCCATGGAAATCGGGCCTTCCATACCAGCTGTAAAGACGATGGAGAGGCCTGGTGTTCGTTCTCCATCATCCCAGCCATTCAGGCTTGCGTGCAGTGCTGTCGAACTTCTGTGTCGTCTTGAACTGTTCGTAATGTCCCGTAGCCGCCGTCTGAGCCGTACGGCTGAGTAGAGTGGCGATCTGTGACTCCGTCATCGGAAGAAAGGTGCGTACGGCCTCCAGCGCCTGATCGAGAATCTTCAGATCGTCGATGCCGGTAATGACCGTCGACGTCGGCAGGCTCATCGCATAGTGCAGGCATTCAACCGGCGTGACGGCTCCACTCTCCAGGATGCGTTTGTCCCCCATTGACTTCATGCCGAGCACGCCGATCTCTTCCTCCATCAGGACCGGCAAGACCTGCCGCTCGAAACTTCTGAAATGCGCATCCATCACGTTCAACGGCATCTGCACCGCATCGAATCGAAAGTGGTGGGTGCGCGCCACTTCGAGCATACGCAAGTGCACGAGCGGGTCTTTGTGGCCAGTGAATCCGATAAACCGAATTTTGCCGGCGCGCTGCGCTTCCAGGACAGCTTCCTGTGCGCCACCTTCGGCAAACACACGGTCGGGATCTTCCAGCCGAATGGTCTCGTGATGTTGCAGGAGGTCAAGGCGATCCGTCTGCAACCTGCTTAAGGATTCGTCGATTTGCTTGGCCGCCGCTTGGCGCGTGCGCCCATCGATCTTCGTCATCAAAAATACTTTATCCCGATATCCGTCGCGAAGTGCCTTTCCCATCCGCACTTCGCTCATGCCTTCATGATAGTCCCAACAATTGTCCATGAACGTGATGCCGCGATCGATGGCGCGCCGAATGATCCGAATGCCGTCCTGTTCATCGCGCGGTCGGCCGATATGATGACCGCCCAGTCCGATGACCGATACGTATTCGCCCGTCTTCCCCAATAGCCGGTACAGCATGTCACCCTTTTGCATAGATTGCGCGGGCCCAATTTGCTGCCCCAACGCCTGGGCTGCCGAGCGGCCGGCAGATGCCAAGCCGGAAGCGATCCAGGCAGCAGACAATCCCGCTTTGAGCACATTCCGCCTCGTCGTCTCCATGACGCTCTCCTATTTTGTTTGCATATGAATGATCCCGAACTCGAAACCGACCTCGAACGCGTGCAATGGCTCCAGGGGGGTGGCAAGACTGAAAGGGGGAGAACGCAAAAATGCATTTCGTAGATTCGGAACTCCTAACGCAGGTGGTGCAAGAACGTGAGTACTGCGTGTGTGACATCGCCATATACGTGCAGCAGAGGAGCCCAGCCTTACAATTCGTTTCATCCTCAGGCCGCCTTGTCCATCCAATTTCATAAGACTGTTACTGCACATTTTTGCATAACGTCCTCCTCGACTCACATCAGCTCTAGACTCGTCCATTCGTCAGTGGATCAGTGTGGTCTTTCGTATAGAAGCCTACACTGATGGTGGAAGTTCTGTTTGGCAGGCACTCAAAGGGATCGGGTCGATGGGCAGATTCTAAATCCATCATCTTCCACGCTAATCTTGTATGATGCATCCATGGACCTCCTGCAACTTATTCGTAATGCGCCGCTGGAACATCTGCTGCTCGGACTTTCGAGTCTTCTTTTGATCAGCGTCCTCGCCAGTAAAGCATCGGGACGATTGGGAGTACCGGCTCTCGTACTGTTCTTATTTATCGGCATGCTGGCGGGATCGGAAGGACCCGGCGGGATCGGTTTTGACTATCCTCAATTGGCCCAATCACTGGGCGTCATCGCTCTCTCGCTGATCTTATTTTCCGGCGGTCTTGACACCCGATGGCAGACCATCCGACCGGTACTGGCAGAAGGATTGGCCCTAGCAACGCTCGGCGTGTGTGTCACGGCCGTTCTGATCGCCTGGTTCGCAGCCGTCGTCCTTCACTTTTCTTGGCTGGAAGGGATGCTCCTTGGTGCCATTGTGTCGTCGACCGATGCGGCCGCGGTTTTTTCCGTTCTTCGATCTCGGCAGGCTCGCCTCCAGGGACGCCTCACGGCCCTGCTGGAATTGGAATCCGGTATCAATGACCCCATGTCCATCTTTCTGACGCTCGGACTGATCACCTTGCTTGTCCATCCCGACACTTCGCCGCTCATCCTGCTCCCGATGTTTTTGCAGGAGATGGTGCTTGGGGCGCTTATCGGTTATAGCGTGGGTGCGCTGATGACTGCCCTGATCGAACGGATAAAATTGGAGTATGAAGGGCTCTATGCCGTACTGACGCTGGCGCTGGCTTTGTTTTCGTATGCCATGACTGCGTCTGTCGGTGGAAACGGATTTCTTGCGGTCTACGTGACCGGGCTGGTGGTCGGCAGCAGCGACGTACGCCACAAAGACCATCTCATTCGCTTTCATAATGGTCAGGCATGGCTGATGCAAATCCTCATGTTCCTCACATTCGGGCTCCAAGTATTTCCATCAAAAATTCTACCTATTGTCGGCGTGGGCATAATTTTGTCTTTGTTCTTGATGCTCGTGGCTCGTCCCGCCAGTGTCTTTGCCACATTAGTCCCCACACGTCTCAGCGTGAAAGAAAAGTTCTTTGTGTCCTGGGTGGGATTGCGCGGCGCGGCTCCTATCGTCTTGGCCACCTTTCCCGTCATTGCGGGAGTGCCGAGGGCCGACATGATGTTCCACCTGGTCTTCTTCATTGTTCTAACATCTGTACTGCTCCAAGGCACATCTCTCGCTTTAGTCGCACGATGGCTGGGTCTGTCGGCACCCCTGCTTTCGACGCAGAGTCATTCGTCATCACAGGATCGTGAAATTGCCTAGATTACTAGGGGAAAGAGTTTGGTTGTTTCTACGCTCTTGACTGCCTTGTGATCTGAGCCTATGGTGAGGTGGGAGGAGTTGAACGCCCCGGGGGAATATTGTTCCACAGGGGATAGAGCGCTGTGGATGGTGTGCAAGCCCAGCACGACTGGGAAGCCTGAAATCCCACCAAGATCTCCGTCCTGGTTAAACGCTCCCGCAAGGCGCGTTCTCCTCCCATTCTCCTCCGTTTCCTTCCGAATTCCAGCCCGGCTGGATCTCACAGAAATAGCAGATCGCGAATAATGGCTTTAGGCTGGTCAGAACCGGCGGCTGGCGTTTCTAAATCCGTGCGGTGTTAAGGATGTGAGGCGGACTGGAGCTGATCGGCATAGGCCCGATCGGACGCCCATCGCTGTTTCAGACTGGCATAGAGCGTATCCAGCGTGCGTTGTTGATCGGGAGTCAAGGTGGTTTTGATGGTGCCGATCGTCTGCACGAACACATCTTCGATGCGGGGCTGTTGGGCCAACCGCAGACTCAGCAACTCTCTCTCCGCCTCACTCACCATGATATCGATTCGCTGCCGCTGATCGTCGGACAGATGTAATTCTTGGGTCAGATGTTGTAAGACGCGAGGCTTCATACCGGCCAGGCCTTGCGACCATCGCTGTTGTCGTTCATAGGAATGATAAGCATTGGTTGCGACCACGCCGACCAGCAGGCCGCAAAGAAACACGACGGTTATTCCACCCCAGATTCGCCAATTCTTTTGTGCCGGAGCCGTCAATGCGGAATTCATCGGCTCACCTGTCCAATAGCAGCGAGTCGTCCGCCGTCATCGTCATCAAGGCCGAGCCATCCAGCTCTCCGTGACGTGCCATCCAGGTCAAAAGCGATCCAACGAACAGGGCCGAGACCAGTACAACGACGGCCGCGGCACGCCAAACCAACTGCGGCGCGTCGTCGGATACCATCCCGGCATCAGACTGGCAGCGAACGTCCTGCATGACATTCTCCGTCCACTCGGACGAAAAGTTGGGAACCGTCCGCGCCCGGTGGGCATGGATCAAGGCCCGTTCCAGCGTATCGGCTTGTTGCTCGTGAGTGGACCTGCTCATGGTGAATCCTTTACAAGGGTGTCCAAAATCTTCCGGAGTTGATGGCGGGCTCGATGCGCGCGCACTTTCACATTCACGACAGTCCACCCCAATAGGTCGGCGGCTTCGCGAACCGAATGTCCTTCAAGGTGAACTAAGGTCACCACCATCCGGTTTTCGGCGGAGAGCTGCGCCAGCGCCCGCTGCAACACGTCCGTCGCTTCACGTTGCCGACACACCGCGTCGAAGCGTTCACGGGATTCTGCGGCCAGTACCTGCTCCGTCCACTCCCTCTCGTCATCGGTTGTGTTGCTTAATTCACTGAATGGAACTTCCTTGCGTGCGGCGGCGTTCCGCCATACGTCATAACAGCCGCGTATCGCGACGGTCGAAAGCCAATGCTGGAACGGCCTTTGGAATGAATAGGTCGGCAAGGAGGTATAGGCCCGCACAAACACCTCATGCGTCACTTCCTCGACTAGGTCTCGCGGGACATGTCCTTTCACGATCCGACCCACATGCTGTCGATGGCGGATGATGAGGGCTTCATAAAGATCCACCTCTCCACCCAACACGCGCCGGATAATCTCCTCATCCGTCAGCCCCGAGGCCGTCACCATGGCCGCCTCTGATGAGGCATCCAAAACGGAACTGCCGGCGACAGGCGCCATGGCCTTTGTAGGGATAAGTCGAGAGGTCGATCAAAAAGGTTACAGCCGGTCATTCGGCTCACTTTCACTGTAACCTCACTGGTCATCCCTCCGACTATAGAGACAAGGTCAACTGATCACGACTCATTCTAGCCGGATCTTGTCGCGATTACTCTCCGAACTTATGGCATCTTGCGGAAGCGCAGCGGCAGTAGTTTTGCGGAGACGATATTATTATGATGATAACAACAGTCACTCCAGACACGAGGAATGTCGAGATGCCTGAATCCCTTCGCCTCGCTCGCTTACTGAGACGCACCGTCATCGGGGTGTTGATTCTCTGCATCCTCGGGATCGGGGCCTATGCGCTCTTCTCCAAGTCCGGCGAGGCCCAACCCCGCGTGATCCCAGGACCCGCCGCCGGCGCCAAATTGGTGCCCATTGTAGCGGCCGAAGCGAAAATCGGCGACATCGGTATTCGGCTCAGCGGACTGGGCTCCGTTACGCCGTTAAATACCGTGACAGTGAAAAGCCGCGTGGACGGTCAACTCATGCGGGTGCTGTTTCAGGAAGGCCAACTCGTCAAAGCCGGAGAAGTGTTGGCCGAAATCGACCCACGGCCGTTTGATGTGCAGTTAAAGCAAGCCGAAGGCCAGATGGCCCGCGATCAGGCCCTACTGAAAAACGCGCAGTTGGACCTCAAGCGCTATCGCGAACTGTTTGAGCAAGGTTTTGTCGCCAAACAACAAGTGGATACGCAGGAGTCGTTAGTGGCCCAGTCCGAAGGCGTCCTCAAGACGGATCAAGGTCAGATCGATAATGCGCGGCTCCAGTTGACCTACTCACGGATCATCGCCCCCATCAGTGGGCGCATCGGCCTCCGTCTCGTCGATGCGGGCAACATCGTGCACGCCAACGATCCGAACGGATTGCTGGTCATCACGCAGCTTCAGCCCATCACCGTGGTCTTTACCATTCCGGAAGACAGCCTGCCTCCGGTCCTTGAAAAGCTGAAAAGCGGGGAACGCTTGCCTGTGGAAGCGTTCGACCGCGAACAGAAGCGCCGGCTCGCCACCGGAGCATTGCTGACGGTCGATAATCAGATCGATCCGACGACCGGCACGGTGAGGCTCAAAGCGATTTTCGATAATGCCGACAATACGCTCTTTCCAAATCAGTTCGTCAATGCGCGTCTGCTGTTGGATGTGAAACGAGGGACGACCATCGTGCCGGCCGCCGCCATTCAGCGAGGCCCTAAAGGCACCTTTGTCTATGTCGTCAAGGACGATCAGACGGTCGCCGTGCGTCCCGTGAAGCTCGGCCCATCGGAGGTGGACGACGCCTCGATCGATTCGGGCGTGGCGCCAGGCGACCTTGTTGTGGTCGATGGCACAGAGAAATTGCGCGAAGGAACGAAAGTGGAACTCCGTGGTCCGAGCGTCGGCGCGCCGAAAGGGTCGGATGCCGCTCCCAAGGGCGACGACACGACTCCGAAAGGGCCCCCGGATTCGCGAAAGGACAAGCAGACGTGAACCCGTCCCGCCTGTTTATTCTCCGGCCGGTCGCCACGGCCTTGCTGATGGCGGCCATTCTCCTGGCCGGCTTTGTCGCCTATCGCCAGTTGCCGGTGTCGGCGCTTCCACAAGTCGATTACCCTACCATCCAGGTCCTTACATTCTATCCAGGCGCAAGTCCGGATGTCATGGCCTCGTCCGTCACGGCTCCGCTCGAGCGGCAATTCGGCCAAATGCCCGGCCTGAAGCAAATGACATCCACCAGTTCCAGCGGCAGCGCTATCATTACGCTTCAATTCACTTTAGGTCTGAGTCTGGATGTCGCCGAACAGGAAGTGCAGGCCGCCATCAATGGAGCGACGACGTTTTTGCCGCGCGATCTGCCCAATCCACCGGTCTACAGCAAGGTCAATCCCGCCGATGCGCCGATCTTGACGTTGGCCTTGACCTCCGACGCCGTGCCCTTGTCGCAGGTGGAGGATCTGGCCGATACCCGCTTTGCGCAAAAGATTTCTCAACTGTCCGGCGTCGGCCTCGTCAGTATCAGTGGTGGCCAGCGCCCGGCTGTTCGCATCCAGGCCAACCCCACCTCGCTGGCCGCCTATGGGCTGACCCTTGAAGACGTTCGCCTCGCCGTGGCGCAGGCCAATGTCAATCAAGCAAAAGGCGCCTTCGACGGGCCGCGGCGAGCCTCCGTCATTGGCGCCACGGATCAACTGCTTTCGAGCAAGGAATATCGGCCCCTGATCGTCGCCTATCGTAATGAAGCACCGGTCCACTTATCGGATGTCGCCGATGTTATCG